>Ga0308012_10000086_pt1 | contig 59030 bp, 55 predicted proteins | sample Neamet179_FD_203133 | JGI IMG/M metagenome (GOLD analysis project Ga0308012, IMG submission 203133) | Marine microbial communities from water near the shore, Antarctic Ocean - #179 | ecosystem: Environmental > Aquatic > Marine > Unclassified | place: Southern Ocean | collected 2014-07-25 | reverse complement strand
ATCAATTCTCATAAAAAAAGTTAAAATATAATGTTTGTCTTTTTACAAAGGTATAAAAATGGTAAATTGCACGCTTAAATTTATATGATTATAATGAATAAAATTAAAAATATTTTTTTGCTTCTTTCGATAGGAGTTGTGTTAATGTATTCTTGTGATGCTGATAATAATACTTTTGCTAACCCATTTTTAGATATTAACTATGAGGAGTTAGCCATTACGGACAACGATTCAATAGTAAAATTTTTACAGAATAATTATTATGATGTCTCTGTAGACTCAATTAAAACATTAGTTGCTGGAGAAATTTCGTTGTTTGACGATACTAGTAAATTAAAATCTATAAGCGTTGTAGAAAATGACATCGATCATACTTTATATGTATATACTATAGAAGAAGGCCAGCCATCTCCTGTAAAAGGAAACCCTACAGTAATGGATTCAGTATTTGTAAAGTATTCTGGACGTGCTTTCTTGGAATCAGACATTGCAGTTGATAATTTTGACATTAATGAAACTGGAATTTGGTTTACTTTAAGCGCTGTTGTGAAAGGATGGAAGTTTGGTATTACAAATTTTTTAAGTGGAGAATTAAAGAAAGATTCAAATGGGGGTATTTTTAATGGACCAATTACGTATTTAAATACGGGTAAAGGATATCTATTTATTCCTTCTGGTTTAGGGTATCCTTCAAGTAATGCATCTAATTATAGTAATAGTTTAGTGGATACAAATCTGTTATTCTATATAGATTTATTAGAGATTGTAGAAGACACAGACCATGACAATGATGGTGTTCCTTCAATACAAGAAGATGCTAATGGAGACGGTGATCCAACAAATGATTTTAGTGACAATAGTAATCCTAATGTTCCCGATTATTTGAATCCAACTATCAATTAATAAAAAAAGGCTCTTGAGAAATCAAGAGCCTTTTTTTATTAATATGTAATATTTCTTTTTATAACTTATAAGATAAACCAACTATAATTTGATTTACTCTTGTATCAAAAGTAACATTTGTATTTGTTGCCACGTTTAAAAAGGTAGATTCTACCGTATTTAATCCTCGTTCCCAACGCACATCAATTCCTAAGTTACCCAATTCAATACCTGCTCCAAACTGCAGTCCAACTGAAAAGCCATCTGTATCAACATCAGCGATATCATTAAGACTAAATCCTGAGTTTAGTATGTATTGAAAAGAAGGTCCCGCAAAAACATTCCCTATACCAAAAAACTTTTTACCTATCAAGACAGGAATATCAACTTTTTGAAAGTTGTAAGAAGTTGTTTGACTTCCTTTGTAGAGCAATTGATTTTCTAAATTTGTGTAAACTAATTCTGGTCTTAAATAAAAGCCAATTATTGGCAGTTTAAAACGTAACCAAATACCTGCATGATAACCTGTTTTGCTTTCTGCTCCGGTAAAAACATCTTCACTCACACTTTGAATAGATTCTGAATTATAGTTTAAACCTGCTTTTATTCCAAAATCTATTTGGGCTGTTGAAGTTTGGCTAAATGCAAAAGCCAATGACAACATTAAAAATACTTTTTTCATAGTTTTAAATTAATTATTAGGGATTATTAGTCCAACTTTTTTATTTTCTAGAAATTACCTTCTTCACCGCTTTTACAACAGCAGCAGCATCTAAACCATATTTTGCCATCAATTGTTCCGGTTTACCAGACTCTCCAAAAGTATCATTTGTTGCAACAAACTCTTGAGGTGTAGGAGTGTTTAATGCTAAAGTTCTAGAAACGCTTTCACCTAACCCACCTAATTTATTATGCTCTTCTGCGGTAACAATACATCCTGTTTTCGCAACAGATTTTAAAATTATTTCCTCGTCTAAAGGCTTAATTGTATGAATGTTAATTACTTCAACAGAAATACCTTCTTCTTCTAATTGTTCGGCAGCTTGTAAAGATTCCCAAACTAAGTGCCCAGTTGCCACAATAGTTACATCTGTACCCTCTGTTAATTGAATTCCTTTACCAATTTCAAATGGTTTATCTGTTGGCATAAATACAGGCACTTTTGGTCTTCCAAAACGCAAGTAAACAGGACCATTAAAATCTGCTATTGCAATAGTTGCTGCTTTTGTTTGGTTGTAATCACAAGTGTTAATTACAGTCATTCCTGGCAACATTTTCATTAAACCAATATCCTCTAGTATTTGGTGGGTTGCACCATCTTCACCTAAAGTAACTCCTGCATGCGAAGCACAAATTTTTACATTTTTACCCGAGTAGGCAACAGATTGACGAATTTGATCATAAACTCTTCCTGTAGAAAAGTTTGCAAATGTTCCTGTAAAGGGAATTTTACCCCCAATTGTTAAACCAGCTGCAATACCAATCATATTTGCTTCTGCAATACCAATCTGGAAAAATCTTTCCGGGTTTTCTGCTATAAATTGATCCATCTTTAAAGAGCCAATCAAATCTGCACATAAAGCAACTACATTTGGGTTTGTTCTACCTAACTCTGTTAAACCGTCTCCAAAACCTGAACGTGTATCCTTTTTTTCTGTGTACGTGTATTTTTTCATTATAATATTGTAAAGTATTGTGTTGTTTAATTTTGCGTAAAAATAAACTTTTATTTATTTCTAAAGAAAATAAAAGAGAGAATAGACGTAAGACTTTTTAACATAATGTGAGAAAGTGCCAAAAGTTCTTATTTATTGTTCTAAATAACTTGTTTACAAGTCCATTAGCTCTTTGTAAAGTTTATGCACTGGCAAGCCTACTACATTAAAATAACTACCTTCTATTTTGTTTATACCAATAAACCCTATCCATTCTTGAATTCCATATGCCCCCGCCTTATCAAAAGGTTTGTAATTGTTGATATAGTACTGAATTTCATCATCAGAAAGTTCTTTAAATGTAACGATTGTAATGTCGTTAATAATTTTTTGAAAAGAATTACTTTTCAAACATACAGAAGTAATTACTTCATGTTTTTTGCCAGACATAGATTTTAACATAGTAAAAGCGTCTTTTGCATCCTTAGGCTTGCCTAATGCTTTGCCTTCTAGCCAAACAATAGTATCTGAAGTAATTAGTAAATCGTTATCATTTAAAGTAGAAAATGCGTCTGATTTTAAATTCGATAGGTAGTCAGTAATTGCTACACCTTTTAAATTTTCTGGATAAATTTCTTCAATTTCTTTTAATTGTATCGAAAAATCAATATCTAAGTCTCTAAAAAATTGTTGTCTCCTTGGAGAGCCAGAAGCAAGTATTACATTATAGTTGTTCAATTTTTGTTTCAGCATGTATTCATTTATATTTAGAAAGACAAAATTAGTAATCTTTTTAGTAATTATGGTCAATACCAGACAACTCTAAGTATCTTTGCCCGTTAGTTTAAATAAAAAGAAACAAGTTAATAGATGGCAAATCATATAAAAGGACAAGAAGAGATATTGCAAAAGCTGCATATTAGTCAGTTGAATCCGATGCAAGAGGAAGCGATTGCAACGATTAAGAAAAATACAAATACGATTCTTTTATCTCCAACAGGAACAGGGAAAACACTTGCTTTTGCTTTACCGCTGTTGTCATTTTTAGATCCGAATATACAAGAAATACAGGCTTTAATTTTAGTACCTTCAAGGGAATTAGCCATTCAAATAGAACAAGTTATTCGTTCTATGGGATCTGGTTATAAGGTAAACGCAGTTTATGGAGGCAGACCAATGTCTAAGGATAAAATAGAATTAAAACACGTACCAGCAATTCTAATAGGAACTCCTGGTAGGATTTCAGATCATTTTGCAAATGAACGTTTTTCTAAGGATTATATTAAAACATTAATTTTAGATGAGTTTGATAAGTCTTTAGAAGTTGGTTTTGAATATGAAATGAGAGGTGTAATCAATCAATTAATATCTTTAAACAAAAGGATATTAACATCTGCAACACAGGGAGTTGAAATTCCTGATTTCGTAAGATTAGATCAACCAAATACGGTGAACTATTTAAAAGCAACCACTTCTAAATTAGAAATAAGAACTGTATTGTCTCCTTCAAAGAACAAGCAAAACACATTATTACACTTATTAAATTTTTTAGGGAACCAACAAGGAATTGTTTTTTGTAATTTAAAAGATAGTATAAACAATCTGAGTACTTTTTTAGAAAGTAAAAACATTAAGCATGGTTGCTTTAGTGGCGGAATGGAGCAAAAAGATAGAGAACGTTCTCTAATAAAGTTCAGAAACGGTACCAACCAACTTTTAATTGCTACAGATTTGGCAGCAAGAGGAATTGATGTTCCAGAGATGAAATATATAATTCATTATGAATTACCAAGAGAGGTAGAAGAGTTTACTCATAGAAATGGTCGAACAGCTAGAGTTTCAGCAAAAGGTACTGCCTATGTTTTAAAATGGAAAGAAGAACGTTTACCAGATTTTATTAAGCATGCAGACTTAGAGAATATTTCCAAGCAGGCAGAAAGAAAACCGGTTTTTTGGGAAACACTATTTATTTCTGGAGGAAGAAAAGATAAAATATCGAAAGGTGATATTGCTGGTTTATTTATAAAACAGGGAAAATTAACAAAAGATCAATTAGGGGACATAGAGCTAAAACAAGACTGTGCTTTTGTCGCCGTTCCGGCAACTTTAGCTGCTGATCTAGCAGAAAAATTGAATAATTCTCGTTTAAAAAAGAAAAAAGTTAGAATTTACGGTGTCTAAAAGCCTTATTTTTAGGGGGAAACGTAACATTTGTTAATATTTTTACAAATTTATAGTAGTTATTTCATTTAAAGAGTATAATTTTGCAGAATAATATTACAAATTAAATTATAATAAGATGAATAAAGGTACAGTAAAGTTTTTCAATGAGTCTAAAGGATTTGGATTTATTACAGAAGAAGGAGTTGATAAAGATCATTTCGTTCACATTTCTGGATTAGTAGATGAAATCAGAGAAGGTGACCAAGTTGAATTTGACTTACAAGAAGGAAACAAAGGATTAAATGCAGTTAACGTAAAAGTTATATAATTTTAAATTCACATATTTTCAAAAAAGAGCCCATCTTATAAAGTTGGGCTTTTTTCTTGTTCAAAATTTAAATATAGTATTTTATTTAAGCGTATTATTCTTTAATAGAAGCAATATCTAAACTGGCTATAACAATCCCCAATAATACTGCATATAAAAAAGGCAACCCATAAAAACTGTTGTTACCTTTGTAAAAAATATTTTAATGTCAAAAAAATTTTCAGATTTAAGAATTAATAAAGAATTGCAGCAGAGTTTAGTCGATTTAAAAATCACTATTCCAACAGAAATTCAAGAAAAAGTAATTCCTATTATTTTAAATCAAAAAGAAGATGTTGTTGCTTTAGCAAAAACAGGAACTGGAAAAACAGCTGCTTTTGGTTTGCCTTTGTTGCAACTCATTGATGTTGAAAATGAAAATATTCAAGCGGTAATACTTGCTCCCACAAGAGAATTAGGTCAGCAAATAGCCAGTAACCTAGGCGCATTGGCAAAATATATCCCTAATATTTCGATTGCTACTATTTGTGGTGGAATACCAATTAAACCGCAGGTAGACCGTCTAAAAGAAACTACGCATATTGTTGTAGCTACTCCAGGAAGGTTAGCTGATTTAGTAAAAAGAGAAGCTGTTGACATTACTAAAATTGCTTATTTTATATTAGATGAGGCAGATGAAATGGTTACTGCTTTAAAAGAAGGTTTGGATAGTATTATCAAAGAGATTCCAAAAACAAGAAGAACATTACTTTTTACGGCTACTATGCCCGGAACCATTAAACAATTAGTGCAAAACTATATGTCTAAACATGTAGTTCACATTGAAGCTAATATGGCCAGTGTTGGGCACCAAGGTATTGATCACCAATACGTAATTGTAGCACCTATTGAAAAATTAGAAGTTTTATTGCATTTTTTAAATTCTAAAGCCGGACAAAGAGGTATTATTTTCTGTAAAACAAAAGCAGCAGTGAATAAATTAGCTAAAAATTTAGCAATTAATAAATTTTCTTCTGGCGCAATTCATGGTAGTTTAACCCAAGGAATTAGAGATCGAATTATGGGGCAATTTAGAGATGGGCACATTGATATTTTAGTAGCTACAGATTTAGCAGCGCGTGGAATTGATGTAAAAGACCTTTCTTATGTTGTAAATTATCACTTACCAGATACGTATGACGCATATGTGCATAGAAGTGGTAGAACAGCTAGAGCAGGTGCAAGCGGTTTGTCTCTAACTATCATTCAAAAAGAAGAAGCACAAGATATTTCTGACTTTGAAAAAGCATTAGATATCCGTTTTAACGCTTTTAAAAAGGCTGATGCAAAAAGTATTGAAGAAAGTAATGGGTTAATTTGGGCAAATAAAATATTTAAAACAAAACCCAATCGTTCGGTTTCAGAAGATTTTAAATCTCAGATTAAAACAATTTTTCATCATTTAACAAAAGAAGAGTTAGTGGATAAAATTTTAGCAAATTATATTGCAACTGCAAAAACGGCTTCCATTTCCTCAGACATTTCAAAAAAGAAGAAAAAGAAATAGTTTATCCTACTATGAGTCAGTTAAAAACAAATCAAGAAATAGCATCTTGCATTTCTACTATTCAGAAGTTATTGGAAGATACCAATCAACTTTTTGAAATACCAGAAGCACAAAGAGTAGCCCTTTTTAAGGTCGCTGGAGAATTATCTCGTCCAAATCGTGATGAATTTCAACGGCGTAGAAAAGATGCTAAGAAAGCAGCTAAAAGAAAGCAAATAGAGAGCGATAAGCATGCTAGAAAGTCTACTGGAATTCGTTCTGCAAGAGAAGCAGCTTTATTTGTTGCCCCTAAATTATTAGCTGCGGCTTCAATTTCAGAAAATACCCAAGAATTGGAATCACCCCGAAACTGTTACGTTTGTAAGGCTGTATTTACAAAATTGCATCATTTCTATGATACAATGTGCTCAGATTGTGGCGATTTAAACTATACAAAACGTTTTCAAACCACTGATTTAAAAGACCAAGTAGCTGTAATTACAGGTTCTCGGTTAAAAATAGGATATCATATTACCTTAATGTTATTACGTTCTGGTGCTACTGTTGTTGCAACTACTCGTTTCCCTGCAGATTCTGCGATTCGTTTCTCTAAGGAAGAAGATTATAAAGATTGGGGAGATCGTTTGCACATACATGGCTTAGATCTTAGGCACATTCCAAGTGTAGAGATTTTTTGTAATTATATTGAGCAAAAATATAACCGATTAGATATTCTAATTAATAATGCTGCACAGACGGTAAGAAGACCTTCGGGTTTTTATTTTCATTTAATGGAAAATGAAAAGAAACCTATTGATCAATTACCAAAGTTAGCGCAGATTTTATTAAAGGAACATGCTTTTTGTTTAGAAGAACTCTCTAATTTAAGCATTTCCACAACCAAAACCAGTAAAAATAACGTGTTACCAGTTACTTGGCATGGGCCAGAACCGGGTATTGGTCTAAGAAACTCTGCAGCTTTATCTCAAATTCCGTATAGTTTTGACAATTCTTTACAAACAGCAGAAGTTTTCCCTGAAGGAGAATTAGATGCCGATTTACAACAAGTAGACTTAAGGAAAACGAATAGTTGGCGTTTAAGGTTGGGCGAAATTGAAACTACCGAAATGGTAGAAGTACAGCTTGTAAATGCTGTTGCTCCTTTTGTTTTGTGCAATCGTTTGTCTAATTTAATGATGAAAGAGAATACGGGTAAAAAACATATTATAAATGTTACCGCAATGGAGGGGAAGTTTCATCGGTTTAAAAAAGTAGATAGACATCCACATACAAATATGGCAAAAGCTGCTTTAAATATGCTTACACATACTTCTGCATCTACGTTTGCAAAGTCTGGCATTTATATGAATGCAGTTGATACAGGGTGGGTTACAGATGAAGACCCTGCAGAACTTTCCAAAAAGAAAGAAGAAGTACACGATTTTCAGCCACCTTTAGATATTGTAGATGGTGCCGCTAGAGTTATGGATCCTTTAATTGATGGAATTAATACTGGCAAGCACTGGTGTGGTAAATTTCTTAAAGATTATTTTCCTATTGACTGGTAAGTGTAAAGTGATTTATTTTTTTTTACTTTTAATAGAATACTTTGTTAATAAAAAAACTTATTTCTATTTTTTAAATAAAATTTTTTATAATTGATGAAAATTAAAAAAACAATATTATCTATTTTTTTATTAAGCACTATCGTCTTAAATGCCCAATTAAAATATCCAAAAACAAAGAAAAATCCTGTAATTGATGTGTACCATAATATTGAAATTACAGATAATTATCAATGGTTGGAAAACACTGCTACCCCAGAGGTACAAGATTGGGTAGAAGCCCAAAATAAAATATCTTTAAAATATCTAAATAAAATATCAAAAACTAAAGGCGCTCGGGCAAAGATGAAATCTTATACTTGGAGCCAAATGGAGCTTGATAGCTATACTGCTAATAAGAAAGACCAAGAATATTACTACCAATTAATGTATCCCGGCCGTAATTCTCCTTTAAGTATTTACTATACAAAAGGCAATAAAACGAGTTATCAGAAATTAATAGGACCTAATTCTATTTCTACGAAAGACCGTATTAATTTTACAAAATTAACTCCTTCCACTGACGATCATTTTCTAGCTTATCAATACAACAGAAATGGAAGCGATTGGGAAGAAATTAAAATTGTGGGTATTAAAAATAGATATTTTTTTAAAGAAGTATTAACAGAAGTTGTATCGCCACAAATTAATTGGTATGGTCAGGGTTTTTTCTATATTAAAAATAAATTTAATACAAAAAAAGTAAGTAGAACTTTTCCTGAATTAATGTATCACAAATTAAATACAGAACAAAAAGAAGATTCCAAAACCTTTAATGTTGATACTAAAGATGAGGATTTACGTTTGTATGGTATAGGAAAACAGAGCCTGTATATTCTTAAAAAATCTGATAATTCCAAAAATAATTATAGTTATTATTATTTAAGGCCAAAACAAGATGTAAAAGAGTTTACACCATTGTTTACTGATATAAAATATGATATTAGTTTTCATCGTTTTAAAAATGATACGATTGTAGCAAGTACAAAAATTAAAAATAAAAAGTATGTAATTAAATTCCCGATTAATGAACCTGCAAAATGGAAATTAATAACACCTTCATACAATGGAACTGTTTTTACAGGTGCCATTATAGCAGATGAAAAAATAGTGACTTCTTTTCAAATGGAAAACTCATCATTACTAACCGTTACAGATTTTAACGGAAAAGTACTAGGAGAAGTTATTACTCCAGATGGTTTAGCAGTAAGTAGTTTATATTATAATAAAGAAAAGAAAGAATTAACCTTCAGACTCTCTTCTTATTCGGTGCCCCCAGTAACTTGCCAATTAGATTTATCTACCTATGAATTTATATATTTAGGAAAAAAAGCAGTTGCTTTTGATGCCTCTAGTTATAAATTTACACGAACAAAGTTTACTTCACATGACGGTATAAAAGTGCCTATATTTATGGTGTATAAAGATTCTTTGGCTAGAAACGGAACAACGCCTTTTTTATTAAAAACATATGGCGGTTATGGTGTGATAGCAAAACCTTCATTTAGTCCTGGTATTATTTCATTTATTGAAAACGGTGGTGCATTTGCCTATGTTCATATTAGAGGAGGTGGAGAATTTGGCTATAAATGGTGGCAAGAAGGTAGAAATCTAAAAAAGAGAAATGGCATTTTAGATTTCATTCACGCTGCTGAATATTTAATTGCTGAAAGGTATACAAAACCCAAAAAAATTGGTATTACAGGAAGCTCACATGGAGGTTTAATTACTGCAGCTGCAATGGTTCAAAGACCCGACTTGTTTGGAGCCGCCGTTATTGACGTAGGTGTTTTAGATGTTTTACGATTTGAGCAATCAGAAGCAGGCGCTTATTTTACAAATACTAGTGAATTTGGTACCGTTAAAAAAGAACAAGAGTTTAAAAACTTACTTTCATATTCACCTTTTCATACTATAAATGAGTCTATAAATTACCCTTCTACCTTAATCATAACGGGCACTAATGATACAAGAGTGCCTCCTTATCATTCTTATAAATTTGCAGGGAAATTACAAAATGGTCTCAATCAAAAAAATCCTATTCTGTTGTGGTCTCAGAAAAATGAAGGGCATTACGGTGCAAGCGAATACAACAGTTCTATGGAAGAATTGACCTTTATTTATACTTTTTTATCTAGAGAACTAAATAAAAATAATTGATGTAAATCATAAATTAATCCATTAAATTTTAAAAAGAATATCACTTTTTTATATAAATAGGCTTCAATTTGATGAAACCAATAAAATCTAATACTTTAATAACAAGGTAGGTCATGTCAATTTCATGCCATTTTACACCAAAATTTGCACTAGTGGCATGTTTATGATGGTTGTTATGATATCCTTCCCCCATCATTAAAAAATCGAAGTGAAAAAGGTTTTTACTGGTGTTACTCATTTTATAATTTACATACCCATAAATATGACCAAACCAATTGATAATTACTCCATGAATTGGGGCCATCATAAGCGCTACAGGTAATAATACCCATTGCCATAATGCCGTTGTGAAATAAGTAAAAAATAAAACATAAAAGGCAATCCAAAGTACTCTAGAAAAGCGACTACCTGCAAAGGCATCGAAACTCTTCCATTGTGGTACGTTTTTAGTGAATTTTTTATCTACACTAATTTTTTGATCGTTAATGTCTTGATATACTGTTTTTGTCTTCCACATCATAGCAAATAAATTGGCGTCATGCGAAGGTGAATGCGGGTCTTTTTCGGTATCTGTATATGCATGGTGCATGCGGTGCATAATACCATAACCATAAGCACTTAAATAACTAGAACCTTGAAAAAACCAAGTTAAAACAAAACTAACACGTTCCATCGTTTTAGACATAGTGAAAACTTGATGCGCTGCGTACCTGTGTAAAAAGAAAGATTGAAAAAACAAACCTCCGTACCAAAGTGCTAAAACAAATATAATTATAATCATCTATTTTTTTTACAAAGATAATTTGATATTCAGCACGAAACAATGAACCCAAATCAATAAAAATAAATTTATAAACGTTTTCTTATTCTACTTAAAGCTTGAGCTGTAACACCGATATAAGAGCTAATATATTTTAGAGGAATTACTTTTAAAAGTTCTGGCCTTTCTTTAAATAATTTTAAGTAACGCTCTTCTGCTGATAGGTTTAATAGATTCTGTTCTCGTTTAGATTTAATTAAAAAGAGACGTTCTGCTGTTAGCCTCCCAATTAGGTCACCAATTTTAGTGGTCTTATAAACGGATTGTAAATCTGAATACGTAATGCTTAATACGCTCGTTTCCGTAAGTGTTTGTAATTGATATAATGAAGGTTTTTGAGTAAGAAAAGAATCGTAGGCACTTACAAATTGGTTTTTAAAACTAAAACCAAAAGTAATTTCTTTTTCAGGGTTTTCTTTAGGAATAAACAAGCGCACAACGCCAGATTCAATAAAGGAAATATGATTCTCTATTTGATTAATTTTCAAGAAAATAGTTTTTTTTGGTATCGTTCTTCTGTGCAGTTTAGACTTGAAAAAGTTCCAATCTTCTTCAGATATAGTTGCTATTTGATCTATGTATTTTTTTATTTGTTCCAAAATTTATAGTTAGAGTATCTATCTGTAAAGATAAGGCTCTTATACCAAAATAAAGATAGGAGAGAAGTTGGAAGTTCATAAAAGCTATAAATTTAGGAACCTGAAGAAAACAAAATCAAGAATACTCCAGCAATAATTCCTGCCAAAGGAACTAATTTTTTACGTTTATTTTTTTCTTTAAATAGTATACCTCCAAAAATAACAGCAATTATTAACTGACTTCTTTTTACTGCAGATAATAGCATTATTAAAGCATCTGGATCTTGTAAAGCCTTGAAATAAAAATAATCTGCCGCTTGTAATAAAATACCTACTAAAATTATAGACCAACGAAATTTAAAAGCTTTTCTTTTCTCTGCAAACGGAAACCAAGTGAACGTTAAAATAATAATTAAAATTAGCACGGTATAAAAACAAAACCAAAACAACAAAGTCTGCGGATTTAAAGCCAAATTTTGAATTAAAAACTTGTCGTATAATCCACTAGAAGCGCCTAAAAAAGTAGCGCCAACAATAGCAAAAATCCATTTATTACGTTTAAAATGAATGCCTTCCTTTTTTCCGACTTTAGAATATAATAATACAGAGAAGATGATGAGAAAGAACCCAATCCATTGTAAAAAAGTAGGTTGTTCTTTATAAATTAAAATAGCACCTAGAAATGTAAAAAATGGACCTGCAGAGCGTATAGGAGCAACAATAGTAATAGGTAAATGTTTTAATGCTTGGTATGCTAATACCCAAGAAGCAGCCATTATCATTGACTTTATAAAGATAAAACCATGCATTTCCCAAGGAATTAAAGCAATATAAAAACCCATATCTTTTGTGAATTCAGGAAAATAGGTAGAACCAATATATACAGGCAATAATAATATAAATCCTGAAGTAATGGATCCTAATAAGACAGGAAAAGCTTCATTTCCTTGTACTGCATGTTTCTTACATAAATTGTGTAATCCTAAAAAAAGCGCAGCTAAAAGTCCTAAATAAATCCACATGGCGCGAATATAGTTTTTTAACCGATTCTGTAATTATTAATTGCATTGTTTTTTATAGATTTGCTTTAAACAAATTCACTTTAAAATAGAAACCATGGAAATGACAGAATATATTGTTATCGCATTAAAGATTATTGTTAGTTTAAGTATTTTAAACGTTTGGTTGTTGCAAGCACACAAGCCAACCAAATGGAGAGGAGGAAATAATATTGAATCTATTATTAAAGAATTTGAGGTTTACGGATTATCTAAACAGTTTTGTTATGTTGTTGGTTTTTTAAAAATAAGTTTTGCACTTACGTTAATAGCATCTATAAAGTTTGATTTTTTAACTTTAATTGGAAGTATTGGTTTAACGACTTTATTATTAGGATCTGTTATAATGCACCTTAAAGTGAAGGATGCTTTATACAAATCATTTCCAGCAGCATTATTTATACTAATAAACTTAGTAATTATATATTTTTCTCTTTAAAAATATGTGTAAAATGCTTTTAAAGCGATACATAAATTAAGAGCAGCAAAAATAAATGATGGAGAAGATTGGATAAAATTATCTTTTATTTTGATTCTTACTACAAATCCTGAAAGCATTAGTAGACAGAGACCAGATGAAGCTAATATTAGTATAATTGGACTTATATAAAGGCCAAATAATAAACCTATTGAACCCATTAACTGAAGAAAACCAGTAAGTTTTCTAAAACGTGGTAATCCATATCTTTTAAATTCAGAAATAATAAATTTTGAATAAAAACACTGTACACCAAAATAAATAAACGCTAAACTTGAAAACAATGTTAAAATAGGAAGTAAATTCAAAAGATTTTTTTAAAAGTTAAATATTTATAATGAAGTAAATATAATAATAATTTACTATTCAAATGTATGTCGTTTTTCGTCGGTAGCAGAAGCATTTAATAGATTATTAAACGTTCTCATCAAATCAAAATCTTTAGTAATTTCATTAGACACCCTAATCCCAGAAATACCCGTTTTTAATATACTTATTATATCTTCCTTCATAATCCCTCCAGCACCTAGAATTGGTGTTTCACTTTTTAAAGCATCAATAATTGCAGAAAAACCTTCTAGGCCAATAGCTTTAATATCTGATTTATCCTTTGCTTTAAATTGACTTAAACTAATATAATCTACTTGCTTTTCAAGAAGCACCTGGCAGTCTTTTAGGGTGTTGGCACTTGCCCCTATAATTTGCCAAGTATACAAGTGTTTTCTCGCTGAAATTGGACATACATTTGCTGTGCTTATATGAATACCATCGGCTTTTACCAACTTTGCTATTTTAAAATCATCATTTATAAGCAATCTTGTTTGAAAATAAGAAGTAATCTCTCTGGCTTCAGTCGCTAATTTTAGATATTTTTTTTCAGAAACATTTTGCAAACGCAGCTCTACCAATTCTGCCCCTGCAGAACACGCTTTTTGAATATTTTCTATATGTTCTTTTGGAGAATTTCCTTGAGATATGTAATGTAGTTTAGGTATCATTAATTCTTTATTATATTAAGAAAAGTAAAGTAATAATCTTTAAAAAATATATTACAGCGCAACTGTTCTAGAGTATTGCATAATATTAGTTTCTAAGCGTTTTAACATTGTATTCGATTTCTCTGAATATACCACATATTGGCATTTGTGAATACTTTGTGTGATTGCCATAAGATCTGTATACGTTGAACTTTTGGATAAAAATTCTGCATCTTCTATATTAAAAATCTTTAGTTGTGTCATGTTTAGACCTTCTGATAAAAGCAACTTACACACTGTTCTAGGGGTAGCGATAAGAATATCTACACCTTCAAAAATTTCAGAAGTAAGCACTTCTATATGAAATTTATCGTCACAAGTATATACACGTAAAGAAGTATGTCTGGTATATTTTAAAATAGTTTCTTCTAATTCAAATGCACGTTCTCTGTTTTCTACTAAAATAATAGCTCTTGGAGCAACCCCAACTTCTTCACATTTCAATTTTTGTAAAGTAGTAAGTATTAAAGCAGTTGTTTTTCCGCTGTTTTTTGGTGCTGTACAATACACATTTGCACCACTTTTAATGAAAGGAATGCTTTTACTCTGAAAAGGAGTAGGTGTTGTTATTTCAAAAAAAGCGAGCTTCTCTTTGATATCGGAATGTAATTTTTTAAAAGGCATAGGAAATAAAGAGATAATGGTTTATTTTTCTTAATTATAGGGGCAAATATACAATTAAAAAGAGTTTGTTATTCCGAAGTAGGAGGAATCTCATAAAAAATGATCTAAGCTATAAAGTTATAAGATTGGGCTTGCATACTTTGTTAAAAGTTCTAATGAAACATATTTTAAAGCAAGTGCATGCGTAGCTTTTAAATCAACAAGTGGTGCAGCATTTGCTTTTTCTGCTTGTTTCCATCTAGAAACACATAAGCACCATTTATCGCCTGGTTTTAAGCCAGGAAAGTTCCAATGGGGTATTGGAGTCATTAAATCATTTCCTTTAGAAAAAGAATACTCTAAAAATGTTTTGGTAACTACTGCACAGACTACATGTGTACCAAAATCATCTGGCGTAGTGTTACAGAATCCGTCACGTAAATAACCTGTCATAGGATTGCATGAACAGTTATCTAGAAGTCCTCCTAAAACATTTAATACGGGTTTTGTATTTGTCATACTTTTTAAATTCAGGTCAATTAAAATATAGAAAATAAAGTTATTTATTCTTTAAAAATTTTAGTAGAAAATTGTACACCATTTATTCCCTTTAAACTTAAAAAATACATTCCTGTTTGAAGATCACTAATATTTATTTCTCCTGTTTTAAAATTGACTTGAAACGTTTTTATTTGTTGTCCTAGAGGATTAAAAATTATAATTTCTTCTAGTATTTGTTTAGAGGTTATCGTCAATTTTTCTTTGGTCGGATTTGGATATACTGTAAAATCTATTTCATTAGAATTAAAAACAGTTGTATTTAAAACGGCATCCGAACTTGCCTTCCAACTGCTCGCCAAAGCATTGTCAGAATTAACATCTATCAATTCTAAATAAAAGCCGTCACCATCAGCAGATTCTGGCCAAGGTACACTATCTGTATATTCCACTTGATCAATGATATTACCAAAAGCGTCTGCTAACACTAAATTCTGACTACTATTTGATAAATCTCTATCAAATCTACCATAAGCTTCAAGCCCATATTTATCGAAAAAAACGCCTGTATTTCCAACTAATTGAATCGCTTGTGCAGGTAAAATAGTTGCATTTTCTTCAAATTGATAGGATACCCCTAGTTTGCTTAAATACACACCAGTTAAATTTACAGTTGTAGTTCCTATATTTTGAATCTCTATAAACTCTAAATCCTTGCTTTCAGGAAAAGTAGCTGTTTCTTCTGGATTGTAATGGATTTTAGTAATAACCAAAGATGGTATTTGTACATTATCACAATTAGAAAATGCACCAAGGTTGTTTCGCATCCATGTAATTCTTTCTTGAATCCAAACTTTCATAGTGGCTATTTCTCCAGAAAAATCATCTATTGTATCCCATTTTTCATTTTCACGCATTATAGCTTCTGAAATTAATTCTGCAGTGTTATCAATTAAATTAGAGAGGTAGTTAAAACTTAGTGGCTGTCCTTCTTCAGTTAATTCGTCAAAGCGTTTTGCTAAATAACATTTAAAAGTTGAATTATTAAAAAGGTCTCCCCAAAAATAGGAACCTGTATTGCTGTAGTTAAATTGCCATACATAGGTATGACTTCTGTCATAAGGAGTTCCAAAAAAATCAAATAAATCATTGCCATAGGTTAGATTATAATCCCAAACAGGCCCTGCTCTTAACTTTCCACCTCTGTCTTTATGATAATACGTACTTAGGGCATAGGCATCTGCATTTGAGGCAATTTCTGCCATTAACATATAATCTACAAAAGAGGGGATGTCTATAATAGAAGGATATCCACTTGTGATGTTCGAATTATTCGCATTATTGTCTAAACCTCTAAAAATCCCTTCTATATAATAAGATTGTGTTTGTGTAATATCCTCTGAATTTGGTTTTTCATGAATATAAACAGCACCGTTGCTATACCAAGCAGCAGGATTTTCATCAGAAACTCTATCTGTCTGCATTAGATAACCACCTGAGATCTCTGGGAATGAATTTTCATCATCAGATAATTTTGCAATATTTACACGATCTCCATCACGTTTTATTTTTTCAGAGAGTGCATATAAACCAATATAATCGCCATTAAGCACCACTTCACAATACTTTAAATTGGCAGCATATTGCCCCATTTCCCTTGACATTTCGTAACTAATATAGTCTCGCATCATACTATCATCAAAGGCAAATGAATTTAAAATCCAATCATCTTCTTTTGGCATCCCTAATAATTTTACGCCTTTATCTTCTATACCATCATCTTCTAGAGTATCAATACTATAGGGTTTTTTAGGCAATGCCTGAGAAGAGGATCCTCTAGTTTCAATACCAATAGTACCTGAATAATTTAAAAAGTCGTCATTATTCGCATCCGTTAGAAAATTTCGAGCACCATCTGGTCTTTGAATTATTTTCATAGTACCAAGTATTTTTGGCTCGTCAGGAATGTCTGCACCATTTTCTGTATTGATAATAATGATGGGTAAGTTACTACTTGTAAATGAGCTATTATTTAAAATATAAGATTTATTATATACAGAAGATGGTAAATAATTCTCTAAAAATATTTGTGCTCGCACAGTTGTATTTTCATTAATTTCAATAGGATTTGTATATATTGGAGATGTTTCTGTAGGATTATTTTCACCAATTGTATATCGTATTACTTCCTCTGAAGTATTTCCAGATAAACTTAAACTTATGGGTGCATTAATAAGGCCACCTTGGTTAGAAAAAACAACTTCACTTTGAACACTTCCTACATATTCTTGATTAGAATTTTCATATCCGGGAGTAGTATCTGCATAACTTACAATATCTCCAGAAGTTATAGATACTCCAATTGATGTATTTTCTGGAAGGTTCTCTGTAATTATTTCATTAATAAGACCTCCAGAAGCATTATTTAAACGTATTGTTTCTGAACCTGATGACGATATTTTAAAATTTGTATGCAGATTATTCGCGGTTAGGCCTAAAATGGTAGGTGGTTCAATACCAGTATTATTTGGGCTTGAAAAAAATGCCGATAAAAAAGGTATTATTGTAAAATCGGAGGAGTTTGAACTGACATTGTGTGCTTGAATTGTTAAAATATTTTCACCTTCATTTAAAATTGAATTGAAACCTGTAATCATAAATCTTTCTAAACTTCCAGCCTCATGATCTGTTATAGTTCCTGAGTTATACGCTGGTGGGGTTCCATTAATATTAGCTCTTGCCACTTCAATTCCATTGATATAGCTAACAAAAGCATCATCATAATCTAAATCTAAAATTAAAGAAGAAATAGAAGCAAGGTTATTAATTGTAAATGTTTTTCTAAGGTATATTGATTGTGTGCCAATTGGAATAATGGTAGTATCATCTCCATCAGCATATCCAAACCCAGAAAGACCTGAAGACCAACTTGAATCATCAAAATTTAATGAGTTCCAATTAGAATTGGGCTCGGAAGTAGGAATTAGGTATTTAAATACATCTCCTTGATTGATGAGTGTTCTTGGATACTTAATAGTAGCCCGATCTTTTGATGAAGCCCATAACACCATATATTGGTCAGGAGTTAGTGTGATATTTGGAAATGTCCATTTTTTAAGATCATCTATATCATCAGATAAAGACCAACCATTTATTGAAACATCTTCCGTTCCAAAATTATGAATTTCTAACCAGTCTGGAGCATCTCCATCTTCGTCTAGATGAACAGAATTAGAGGAAACTACTTCATTTATGCTTACTGTTTGTGCTGCTGTATTATAGATACTAAATATTAAAAGTCCAAATAAATAGCTTGCTTTTATGTTCTTGAAATTATTTTTTTTGTGCATTTTTTTTTATTTCTGTAATTTTAATAAAAAGCTATTTTTTAAAAAAAAATATCTTGTAAAGCAAACTTAATAAATTAAGGCTATTTATCAATCAATTTAGCTTTATAAAAACTATACAAAAGCTATACATTAAAAAAAACTGTTTTGATAATTAAATTTAGTAGCTTTAATTTTGTTTTTTGAAGTTTAACAATGGTGCGGATTTTCAGAAATACTAGAAAATGCCTGTTTACTAACTAGGAATACTTTTAAGCAATTATAAAAATTAAAACTTAGAACTATTGATTAAAAATCGATGTCTGGTTCTCTTCTGTGCAGCTATATCCTTAAAATTTTATGAAAGAGTTTTGTAGCTATCAAAAATTATTTTCACTTCCTCTAAATTTATTGGTTTTATGATGTAGTTAGAAATTTCACTTATTTTGTCTGCTCTTTCAATATCAATCCGGTTCGCCGAAGAGCTTAACATAAATACAAGGGTTTTTTTTGTTATATCCGTTTTTATACGCGCATATTCTTCTATAAACATCCAGCCATCCATGATTGGCATATTGACATCAAGAAAAAGGACATCTGGTATCTTTTCATTATTCATTTTGTTCTCCGTGAGATATTGAATGGCTTTTTCTCCATCCAAAAAACTAAGAATACTTTCCGCTAATTTATTTTTATTGATAATGCTGGTTAATATAAAATGATAAATTGTATCATCATCGATGATACCTATTATAGGAAGTTTTTTTACCATTATTTGTGTTTCTTTAAAATTATTTTAAAAGTAGTTCCTTTATCTACTTCACTTTCTACAGTTACAGAGCCGCCTACTGCCTCTATTTGAGTTTTAGTCATAAAAAGGCCAACTCCTTTAGAATTGGGGTGTCTATGAAATGTGTTATTAAGCCCGAACAGTTTATGTCCATATTTTTTTAAATCTATTCCCAATCCATTATCTGTTGCAATAAGTATAATTTCATTATTGATATTTTCTGTACGGAAGTGAATCTGTGCTATGCGATCAGGTGCACGATACCTAATAGCGTTAGATAGCAGATTTAGTAGTATACTTTCCATATACAGTTTTGGGTATTCGATAGTAGGAGCTTCATAAAAGTTAGAGGTTACTACTGCTTTTGAATCTAATATTTGAATATCTAAAATTACTAGTGTCTTAGCAAATACAGTATCAAAAGTAACAGCATTATATATAATATTTTTATTTCCTTGTATTTTTAACGATTCAATTAATTCATTCAATGTTTCATTAAGACGATCAATAACAGTTTCAACTTTAGAGAAGAGCATCGCTTTATCCTTTAAACCTGTATTTTCTTTATAGAAATCCTTTAATACCATGAGGTTACTAACAGGTGCTCTTAAGTTATGTGATGCAATATGTGCAAAACTAGAAAGCTGTCTATTTTTATTTTCTAAATGTTGGTTGAATTCCTCTAATTGTAATTTTTGTTTTGAAATTAATTTAGTCCGACTTCGTAATTCTTTATTGACCGCTGTTAATTTATTAGAGATTTCATTTGCATATTTTTTAGACTTTAAAAGTTCTTGCTCATATTGTTTTCTTTGGGCAATATTGAATACTACAGAATGTGTATATAAATGGGTTCCAGAGATATCTTTTATTTCTGCGGAGTTTACCAAGACAGGGAATTTAGTACCTCCTTTTTTTGTAAAATTGAAATTCACTTCTTCTATAGTGCCACTTAACCTTAAAGCAGGAGCAAACACATTTTCAAAATATATTTTTCCTCCGAGAGAAAGAAAATCTGTGAACTTTTTTTTACCAATAACTTCTTCTCGCGAATAGTTGATAAGTTCTAAGAAATTCTTATTTGCTTCAATGATAGTACCATTAGGTAAGGAACTAAAAAAACCACTAGGAAAGGTGTTATAAAATTCTTTATAATCCATTAGTTGTGCTGTTTTTATGTAACCTACGTTAAATAGTTTTTAATTGCTTCAATCGTTTTATTGGGTGCACTTAGATGGGGGCAATGTCCTATTGTTTCTAATACCACAAGTTTACTGTTAGAGATGTTGTTATTTACAAATTGTCCTACCTCAATAGAAGCAATAGCATCTGTTTTAGATTGTATAATTAGTGTATCCATAGAAAGTTTTTTAAGGTCATTTCTGTTGTCTCCTAAAAAGGTGACTTTTGCAAAATGAGTTGCTATTTCTGGATTATTTTGACAAAAACTTGCTTCTAATTCTGCAGCTAACTCTGGTCTGTCAAGATTACCCATAATAACAGGCGCCATGGCACTAGACCAACCTAAGTAATTAGAATCTAAAGTTTCTAAAAGTTCGTCAATATCTTTCTGAGAAAACCCACCAAAATAATCAGCATCATTAATATATCGGGGAGATGGCCCAATCATAATTATTTTTTTGAAGAGCACTGGTCTTTTTACAGCTGCAAGTGTAGCTATCATAGCGCTCACAGAATGCGCAACAATGAAAACGTCTTTTAAATTTAGAGCATCACAAATATTAATTATATCATCTGCATGACCTTTAAGCGAATTGTATTTGTCATAATTATATGCGTTTTCATCGGATTTCCCAGAGCCAACAAGGTCTATAAGAACTATTTTGTAAGAGTCTTTGAAATGAGGAGTAATAAATCTCCACATATTTTGATCACATCCATATCCGTGAACAAAGAACATAACTTTACTACTGGTGCCGTGAATTGTTACATTATTTTTTTTTATTAACTTTTCTAACATATTATTGGATTTAGTAGGAGTGTAATTTTAATTTTATGGAGCCTACCTTTTCTAAAAAAAGTATTTAATAATTATAATAATGTAAATTTAGCATGTTAAATATATAATATATATATTTAAACCTTTTATAATGTGGTGTTTATGAATTTATTTTTTTACATTCCTATTATAATACGTTAAGTTGCTTTTCCATAAATAAATTTTCATTTTTTTCCTTATTACAATATAAAGTATAATTAAATTTCTAAAGTTGACTAAAAGCAACTAATTGCAGATGAAATACAAATAAGTATAGACGAATAGTAAAATAAATATTAAAAAGTTATTGAAAGGCATTCTTCAATTCTTTTAAATGTTTTTAAGTTGGCAGTTTTAGCAACTACTTTATTTATGAATTAATCTGTGCTATAATGTTTTGCTTTATGTTAATTTGGGTTTAATCGAGATTATTACATCAACTTTTTCTTATATTTTTTTTCTTCTCAAATCTTCCTTTAAAAATATAAATGAATACACCTTTTACGAAACGACGATAAAAGAGAAGTGGAATGTTTATGGAATGGAAATATTATAGTTAAATTTTATCTTCTTAAAGTCGTGTTAATTATATCTGTATCATTCTAAATTAATATTTGCTCATAACTATTATTGCTAACAAATTAATATCGAAGTATTTACTGTGATTATTCCCATTATTTCAATTTAAGTATATGTTTTCAAAATAACTTTTACTTATAGATTCTACAGATATAAATAAATCTTAAATGTAGTAACTTGCCACTATGATTCAAGAGCTTAAAAACAATTATGGACACTTATTTGAAGATGCCCTTTTAAATGAAATAAATCAAGTTGGAACATTCAAAGAAGTTCCCGAAGGATTTAAGATGATGGAAATTGGAGACTATGTTAAAGCGATGCCTTTATTAGTTTCTGGAGTAATAAAAATATTAAGGAAAGATACTGATGGAGATGAGTTATTACTCTATTTTTTAGAAAAAGGGGATACTTGTGCGATGACTTTAACTTGTTGTGTTGCTCAAACAAAAAGTAAAATTAGAGCCATCGCAGAAACCGATTCAAAACTGATTATGATTCCTATTAAAAAAATGGAAGAATGGTCAGAAAAATATAAAAGTTGGAGACATTTTGTTTTTGAAAGTTACAATAACAGACTTAATGAAATGCTTGAAACTATAGATAGTATTGCCTTTCTAAAAATGGATGAACGTCTGATCAAATATCTTGTAGAGAAAGTTAGAATTTCAAAAAACAACACTATTCACAAGACGCATCAAGAAATAGCCTATGAACTTCACACCTCTAGAGTGGTTATTTCTAGGTTATTGAAAAAACTCGAAACATTGGGTAAAATACAATTAAACCGAAGCTATATTTTAATAAAAGATATTTAATGCCTATGTAACTAATGTTACTGTGCAGCTTATTTTTCAGAATTACATTTGCCATAAATAAACGAAGAATATTTTATGGAAATAATTGAAATTTTTGGATATATCTCAGCTTTAATTATTGGTATTTCATTAGGTTTAATTGGTGGTGGTGGCTCTATATTAGCGGTTCCTGTTTTAGCCTATTTATTTTCAGTAAACGAAAAAGTAGCCACAGCATATTCCTTATTTATTATTGGGTCAAGTGCATTAGTAGGTGGCTTAAAACAACACTTTAAAGGTCTAGTAGATTGGCGCACAGCCATTGTATTTGGTGTTCCAGCAATTATTGGTGTTTCTTTAGTAAGGCATTATGTAGTACCTGCATTACCCGATATCTTTTTTAATGTAGGAGATTTTGAGTTTACGAGACGTATGGGAATGTTTGGTTTTTTTGCTTTGCTTATGATACCTGCTGCTTTCTCAATGCTAAAAGAAAGAGAAAAAAAAGAGACAACCGGAGCTGTAGAATATAATTACCACTTTATTCTAATTGAAGGATTAATTGTGGGCGTAATTACAGGAATGATAGGTGCCGGTGGCGGATTTTTAATTATTCCTGCTTTGGTTATACTGGCTAATGTAGAAATGAAAATAGCCGTTGCTACATCACTCATAATAATTGCATTTAAATCTTTAATGGGCTTCTTTCTTGGAGATGTGTTTACCATGGAAATAGATTGGCAGTTTTTGGCTATTTTTACCTCCATATCTTTAGTTGGTATCTTCATTGGAAGCTACCTCGGGATTTTCATAGATGGAAAAAAACTAAAGAAAGGTTTTGGTTATTTCATTTTTGTAATGGCCCTCTTTATATTTTATATGGAATTTTTTATTAAATAGTTAGGTAACTAATGTTACTGTGTAGGTTATAATAAAGTTATAAATTTGAATATTATTTAAATACAGATTATGAAAATAGAACAAATATATACAGGATGTTTATCGCAAGGCGCTTATTATATTGAGAGTAATGGCGAAGTTGCTATCATAGATCCGCTGCGTGAAGTAAAAACGTATATAGAAAAAGCAAAAGCAGATAATGCCAAGATTAAATACATTTTCGAAACACATTTCCACGCAGATTTTGTTAGTGGGCATGTTACTTTATCTAAAGAAACGGGTGCACCTATTGTTTTTGGACCAAATGCAGAAACAAGTTTCGATTCGATTATAGCAAAAAATAATCAAGTCTTTAAACTAGGTAATATAACAATTACCGTTTTGCATACACCGGGGCACACCATGGAAAGTTCTGTATATCTTTTAAAAGATGAAAATGGAAAAGACCACGCTATTTTTAGTGGAGACACGTTGTTTTTAGGAGATGTAGGGCGTCCAGATTTAGCACAAAAAACAGGAATTAATACAGCCGAAGATTTAGCAGGTTTTTTATTCGACAGTCTTCGTACTAAAATAATGCCTTTGGCAGATGATGTTATTGTGTATCCGGCACACGGAGCTGGTTCCTCTTGTGGTAAAAAATTAAGCAAGGAAACGGTAGATCTATTAGGCAACCAAAAGAAAACAAATTATGCGTTACGCGCAGATATGACTAAAGAAGAGTTTATTAAAGAAGTTACAGATGGTTTATTGCAACCACCTCAATATTTTCCATTAAACGTAAAGATGAATAAAGAGGGGTATGATGATTTTGGCGATGTATTAAAACGAAGTACTCAGGCCTTATCTCCGGAAGCTTTTGAAGCGGCAGTAAATGAAACAGAAGCAATTGTATTAGATGTACGTCATCAAAATGATTTTGCTAAAGGACATATTCCACGTTCAATATTTATAGGATTAGATGGCGGTTTTGCACCTTGGGTAGGCGCTTTAATTGCAGATGTTAAAAAGCCTATTCTATTAGTAACACCGGTTGGGCGAGAAGAAGAAACAATTACACGTTTATCGCGCGTTGGTTTTGACCAAACTTTAGGTTTTTTAAAAGATGGGTTTAATGCCTGGAAAAAAGCCTCTAAAGAATATGATACCGTAAGTTCTATTCCAGCAACTATTTTTAAAGAAGCAAAAGAAAATGGAGATGTTGTTATATTTGATGTAAGAAAAGAAGCAGAATTCTTATCAGAGCATGCATTGGGTGCAAATAACACACCCTTAGATTATATTAATAATCATCTTGCAGAATTTCCAGATACAGGCTCCTTCTATGTGCATTGCGCAGGAGGTTATAGAAGTATGATTGCAGCATCTATTCTAAAAAGTAGAGGTATTCATAATTTAATTGACATTCAAGGTGGTTTTAAAGCAATAAAAGAGGTAAACGTTGCAGTTTCAACATACGTTTGCCCATCAACATTATAAATTATAAAAATGAATTGGATATACGAACCATGGCCTTGGTATATAGCTGGCCCAATGATTGCCCTTATAATGTTCCTACTTATAATGGTGGATAAAAGTTTTGGAATGTCTTCCAACTTGCGCACAATGTGTACTATTTGCGGAGCAGGTAATAAAGCTGATTTCTTTAAATTTGACTGGAAATTGCAAAAGTGGAATTTAGTTGTAGTGCTTGGTGCTGTTATTGGTGGTTTTATAGGATCTTATTTTTTAAGTACTAATACAGCAGTAGCAATAAATCCAGAGACCATTTTAGAACTAAAATCTCTAGGTTTTGAAAGTGCAGGAACTGCATATCTTCCTACAGAGTTATTCGATACTAAGGCATTACTAAGCATCAAAAATGTATTGCTTTTGTCTATTGGAGGATTATTAGTAGGTTTTGGAGCACGGTATGCTGGAGGTTGTACTTCTGGTCATGCAATTTCAGGATTAAGTAATTTACAAATGCCTTCTTTAATAGCTGTTATCGGTTTCTTTATTGGAGGTCTCACAATGATTCACTTTATTTTCCCTTTACTATTTTAAACTATGAGAACACTTATCTATTTATGTATCGGAATCCTTTTCGGAATCACAATGTTTAAATCGGAGGCAGCTTCTTGGTTTCGTATTTATGAAATGTTCAAATTTGAATCCTTTCATATGTATGGTATTATTGGCTCTGCATTATTTATTGGAATTATAATAGTCCAATCAATCAAAAGATTCAAAATCAAATCTTTCTATGGAGAAAAAATAAATTTTCACCCAAAAGCAAAGAGCTTTAGTCGTTATATGTTTGGCGGAATTATATTTGGTTTAGGCTGGGCCTTAGCAGGTGCCTGTCCAGGACCAATGTTTACTTTGGTTGGAGCAGGTTATATTTCAATTTTCATAGTAATTATAGCTTCTCTTTTAGGTACTTTTTTATATGGATTATTGAAAGGAAAATTACCACATTAAAGTGGTTAGAAGCGTTGGAAAAATAGTTTTAAAAAATATTATTGAATATTACCATCTATGAGATGCTATGAATGTTCAATAAACTACTTGTTGACGAATTTTAAAACACCCTAATAACAATGTTTATTATGCTATCGGGATTTTGTGGGATATTTTACATAATATAGAATGATAGCTAAATAGCAATACATGCGAAGATTGTTCTAAATAGCTTTTAATTAAGAATCATCCACAGGATAATTCTTAATTAAAAATGTATTATAAATTTCTGCGTTATGTAACTTCAGCTTTGCTTAAAAGCTAAAGTTTATCTACAGTTTCTTAAAAAAAATTATTCTCAAAAGTTTCTTCTACAATGTTAATGAAACCCAAGAATAAGTTTGGGCAAAAGCCAAGCTACGTTTTAGGTTCACGAACACCTATTTATTAAAATAGAGTGGATGAGTAAATACTTTTTATTCGTTGACGCAGGAGGGCGGCACAATGAGTGTGGAATGGCAAAATTAAACTAAATAGATTCTTGCTATAGTATTCAATTTTAATATGAGATTATATTAAAAAACACATTAAAGTTAAATCTTAAAATCCTTTATTTAAATTTTATCTGCTTAGTAAAATATTTTACGAACGATTTAAATTTTGTTTTAAATAAGTTTTGTCTTAGCAAACGAATATAATTCATTTAAAATAGTAAATAACAGTATAGTTTACTGTAATACTAAACATATATGAATATATATATAATTTTGTCATATAAAAATGAACATAAATAATTAAAAATGGTAAAAATACTATATGTAGGATTTGGAATTGTATCACAAGGATTAGCTGAAATTATTTTAAGAAATAATTCGGTATTACCGCTGGCTAAAAACCTTGAAGTACAAACAGTAGGGATTTTGGATACAATGAAAGGTAGTAAGCTCGATGCTAAGGGTATAAATATGCAGCATATACTTGCAAATGCTAATAATGGTGATTATAGTTTGTTAACAGAAAATATACTTGACATTCCTAAAGCAATACAAGAAATTAATGCAGATATAGTAATAGAGGCTAGTTTCACTGATATTAAAACAGGGCAACCAGCAATATCCATTATAGAAACTGCACTAAATTCAGGTAAACATGTTGTTACCACGAATAAAGGTCCTTTTGCTGTAGCGTATAAAGAGATTTTTAATTTAGCTAAATTAAAGAAAAAAACTTTAGCAATTGAAGGCACTGTAATGAGTGGCACACCTATTATAAATGTTTTGAATACTGGTCTTTTAGGTTCAGATATAACTGCTGTAAGCGGTATTATGAATGGAACATCTAATTATATTTTATCTAAAATGGAATTAGGAATGTCTTATAATGATGCACTTTCACAGGCACAAAAGCTTGGATATGCAGAAGCGGACCCTACAAGTGATGTTGAAGGATTAGATACTTTAGCTAAGGTAATGATTTTGGCAAATGTTGTTTTTGATGCGCAACTAATTCAAGAAAATATTGAAATAAAGGGAATCTCTAAAATTACACTTTCGGATGTAAAAGAGGCGTCATCAAATAATAAGAGATGGAAACTAATTGGAAGCGTTTGGAAGGATGATAAAGGTATTGTTCATGGTTCAGTCTGCCCTCAATTAATACCAATGAATGATTCATTATATGGTATTTCAGATGCCACTAATGCTTTAAAAATAACTTCTAGTATTTTAGGAGACACTACAATTGTTGGAGCAGGAGCAGGTAAAATTGAAACTGGTTTTGCTTTGTACAATGATATTATATCAATAGTTAACGGTTAAAAATTAAAACATGGTAAAAGATAAAAAAAACACAAGTGCCGTAACTGTTTATAATAGTTATACAGGAGATAAAATCGGAACTGTTCCGCAATCAACGCAACAAGATGTAAAAAATGCCCTTGATCTAGCAAAAAGAGGAGAGGCAATCGGTAAAAAAATGCCCGCTTCAGAAAGAATATCAATTCTTAAAAAAGCAGTAACCCTAATGGAACGAGAATTTGATGTATTATCAAATCTCATTGCAACAGAAGGAATAAAGACAATAGTTCAGGCAAGAAAAGAAGTTACTAGGGCTTTAAATACCATGCAACTTTCTGCAGAAGAAGCAGGAAGAATTAGTGGGGCCACCATTCCCTTTAACGCGGTTCCAGGTTCAGAAGACAGAGTTGGGTACGAAGTAAAAGTACCTATTGGAATTGTTGTTGCGATTACACCTTTTAATGATCCTTTAAACTTAATTTGCCATAAACTAGGCCCAGCAATTGCAGCAGGTAATCCAGTAATACTAAAACCTAGTGATTATACACCTTTAGTTGCTATTAAGTTTGGAGAAATTCTTCATGAAGCAGGTTTACCCAAAGAAATGTTAAGTATAATTACAGGTTCTCCAGAACATTTTGGTGACGCGCTCGTTAGCGATGATAGAATAAGGTTGATAAGTTTTACAGGTGGCGTAGAAGCAGCAAAGGTTATTCAGAGAAAAGCTGGTCTAAAGAAAATAGTGATGGAATTGGGTTCAAATTCACCTGTAATCGTTTTGTCTGATGCTGATCTAGAAGACGCTGTTACATCTTGTGTTTCAGGAGCCTTTTTTGCAAGTGGCCAAAACTGTGTTGGTGTGAAAAGAATTTTTGTAGAAGAGACTGTATACGATTCATTTTTACATAATTTTTCTCAATTAACGGCTACTTTAAAAGTTGGTTCGCCTTTATCCGAAGATACCGATATTGGACCAATTATTAGCAAAGAATCAATACATCAGATAGGGCTGTTTGTTGCCGAAAGTATAGCGCATGGAGCAAAACTAATTAGTGGAGGAAAAACAATTAAAAATTGTTATATGCCAACCATTTTAGAGGCTGACTGTAATAATAATACTGCTAATTGCGAAGAAGTTTTTGGACCTGTAGTAACGATTTCAAAAATAAAAAATTTAGAAGAGGCTATAGCATGTTCTAATAAATCTCCTTTTGGTCTGCACACTGCAATTTTTACGAATGATATTAATAATGCACATAAAGCAATTAATGAACTAGAGTGTGCTGGTGTAATGATTAACGATTCTACAGATTATAGAATAGATGCAATGCCTTTTGGTGGCGTTAAAAGTAGCGGAATAGGCAGAGAAGGAGTAAAGTCTGCTATTGAAGCGATGTCTGAAACCAAGGTTGTTTGTTTCAAATTAAAAATATAAATAAAATTTATATTTTCAATTAACAAGTATAGAGGAGAAGATCTAATCATCATTTTAATTAGAATTTCTCCTCTATTTATTATCTAAATAAATAGGAAATAATGGGTTTTGTGAAAAATCATAAATCAGAGAAGTTTCTAAACTTTTCACATAATCTTTTGTAACATGATCCATTACAAAATCTCTTAAATGATTTTTATCTCTTACTGCGATGTAAAGTAGAAAATCTATTTGACCCGCTAAATGGTAAATATTCACAACTTCAGGTAACAAAGACATTGCATTTTTAAAATGATCAACTTGATCTTTTGTGTTTTTGGTTAATTTTATGGCAACCATTGCTTCTATATTCGTGCCAAGTTTAGAAGAATCAACAATAGCATGAAAGCCGAAGAATATTTTTTTTCGCTGTAATTTACGCATCCTTTCAGAACAGGTAGACTCTGCAATTCCAACTTCTGCAGCAATTTGTTTATTAGATAATCTCGCATTTTTTTGTAAGAGTCTAATTATTTGTTCGTCAGTTTTATCTAATTCGTTATTTACGTGTTTTTTCCGAATAGTATCCATTATTATAATAATTTTATTGCTTATATAATTGTAAAAAAGTAAAAATACAAAATTATAATTTATCTCTGATAAACCAAAATTGTAGTTTTATAATATGGAGCCCGTGAATGCTAAACATTTGGAGTTATAAACATTCTTAAAACACGTTCCATGATGTAGTGAGAAATATTGATGTATAACTAAAATCCAAACCAGATTTGATTCTTGGAGTTAATGACAAAAACTTAATGAACGTTTCCATGTACTCAAGTCAAGCAGACAAGACTATGTTCATATCAGGGAATGAAAGTCCAATAGAGGTGGCTATTTACATTGTAGTTTAATGACCTAAGTTCCAATTATTCTTATGAAAACGAATTCTTCTGGGATATTTTACATAATATAGAATTATAGCTATCAAATGGACTTCTGTCGTAAAGTACCAATGATAACATTTGTATTATAATTTATATTATGTTAAATAGGTTTTTTAAAAGTATACATAGAAATCCTATTACACCTCATCTGCTTACTTAATAGCTTCTATTCCCCTAGTTTTGGTTCTAATTCTAATTGCATCTTCTACAGCATAAATAAATATCTTACCGTCACCTACTAAATTTTCTGATGCATTTTCTAAAATAACATCAATGGCCGTTTCAAGATTATCATCACTAACCACACAAATAATCATGATTCTTGTTTGTAAAATCATAGATTGTTCTGTGCCCCGATAGCGCTCCGTATATGTTTTTTGTAAACCACTTCCTTTAACAGGAATAACTGTATTACATGGTATACCTGCTGCTTTTAAACCCGTTTGCACATCCTTTAGTTTTGAGGGCCTTATAATTGCTTCTATTTTTTTCATATTTTTAAATTTTATTAATTATAATTATTCAAAAGTAGAATATGCTTCTACTCCAAAAGAAACAGCATCTATACCTGCAGATTCCTCTACCTCAGAGATTCTAATACCTATAGTTTTCTGCATAATTTTCATCAATATAAAAGTTAAAATAAAACCAAAAGCACCAATAACGAAAACTCCTAATGCTTGCGTGGCCAACATTGCTGGACCTCCACCAAAAAATAAACCACCTTCTGTAGCAAATAATCCAACAGCTAAAGCACCAAATAAACCATTAACGCCATGCACAGCAATTGCACCAACAGGATCGTCAATTTTTAATTTATCAATATACAAAACAGCAACATCTACAAGTACACCCGCAATTAAACCAATAATTATAGCAGCATTTGGACCGACTACATTGCAACCAGCGGTAATGGCAACTAAACCAGCTAAAACCCCGTTAATTGTCATGGTAATATCTATTTGTCCATATCTAAAATAGGTGTAAAACATTGTTGAAATTCCACCTGCTGCAGACGCTAAAAACGTGTTTGTAGCCACAGTGCCTATTAATTTCCAGTTACCAACTGCTCCCAAGGTCGAACCAGGATTAAACCCAAACCAACCAAACCACAAGATAAAAGCGCCTATTGCTGCTAATGGCAAATTATGACCAGGAATTGCATTTACTTCTCCATTTTTTCGATATTTCCCTATTCTTGGCCCTAAAACAATAGCTGCTGCTAACGCAGAGAAACCACCCATTGCATGCACCGCCGCAGAACCAGCAAAATCGTTAAACCCTCTTATAGCCAACCATCCATTAGGGTTCCAAACCCAATTTGCAACTAAAGGATACATTACTGCACAGAAAACAAAAACAAAAACTGCATAACTCCAGATTTTCATTCGCTCTGCTACCGCGCCAGATACAATAGAAATAGCTGCAATTGCAAAACCCAATTGTATAAACCAAAATAGCTTGTTAGAGACGGTCAAACCTAAGCCTAAATCTTTAGCAGTAATGCCTGTATCAAAAGCAAACCAACCATTAGAATTTCCGTAAGCAATTCCAAAACCAATTAAATAAAAAGCAATTCCTCCAAAAGTAACGTCAATTATAACCTTTGCAATGATACTCATAGCATTTTTAGATCTTACAAAACCAGCTTCTAATAATGCAAATCCACCTTCCATAAAAAAAATAATTGCCCCGCAAATAGCTACCCAGATGGTATCTATTGCGTTTATTAATTGGGGTTGTTCTGCTGTTATTGTTGTTAGTGCACTCATGATTTAAATCTATAATTATTAAAAAAATAAAGATACAGCAATTGTTATCTTAAAATATTAGAGATAAAATAAAAATATAACTTGTAAATTATTAAATTTATAAAAATTTAGCTTAATAAAAGTATATTAAATAATATAAAGGTTTTAACTATTATTAACATCGGAAATTTCTTTAAAATAATATTTTTTATCAAGAATGTATAATAGATTTTATACCTAAAGAACTACTTTTGTCCGATGAAAATTAGGCAAAAATCTGAGTTCGAATTTATTGTTATTATGGCGGCTCTAATGTCCCTAGTGTCTCTAGCAATAGATGCCTTGCTCCCAGCTATGACCAATATTGGCGCTACTATAGGTATTACTGATGCTACAAATAATCAGTTATTAATTACTATGATTTTTCTAGGATTAGGATTTGGGCAACTAATTTCTGGACCATTATCTGATAGTTATGGGAGAAAACCAATTATTTATATAGGTTTTATTGTTTTTGCTTTTGCAAGTTTAATATGTGTCTTTTCTACTAGTTTAGAAATGATGATTGCTGGAAGAATCGCACAGGGAATAGGGCTTTCTGCACCAAGAACTATTAGTATTGCAATGATTAGAGACCGTTTTAGTGGTAATTACATGGCGAAAGTGATGTCTTTTGTTGTTGCTATATTTATATTAGTTCCAGTTGTTGCTCCAGCATTAGGTAAGATAATGTTAGATTTATATGGATGGCAATCTATATTCTACAGTCAGTTATTATTTGGTTTGGCAGTAATGCTTTGGCTCTGGAAAAGGCAACCTGAAACACTAAAAAAAGAAAACAAAAGAGATTTTAAATTATCGCTTCTTGTTGCAGGTTTAAAGGAATTTATAAAACATAAAAATGCAGTAGTTTTTACTTTCTTTTCTGGATGTATTACTGGTTCTTTTCTGGTTTATTTAAGTGCGAGCCAATTAATATTTGAACAACAATATAATTTAAAAGATGAGTTTCCTTTTATTTTTGCAGGAATAGCTCTGTTTATTGGTATTGCTACTTTTTTAAATGGGACCTTTGTGGTAAGATTAGGCATGTTTAAATTAGTAAGTATTTTTACTATCATTTTTACATTAATTCCTTTTGTTTATATATTTCTTTATTCGGGTGAAACCAACCCAAGTATTTATGTTTTAGTCACATTTTTTGGGTTACAATTTTTTGCAATAGCCTTTTTATTTGGAAATACTAGAGCTTTAGCGATGGAACCAATAGGACATATTGCAGGAATTGGTGCTGCAATTAATGGTTTTGTATCTACAATTATGGCCGTACCAATAGCAACATTGATAGGTAGTTTTATAAATACCACCGCTTTACCTCTATTTATTGGTTTTTTTGTTTGTGGTGTAATTGCTTTATTACTAATTCAATATTTAAATTTTTCTAACAAGAAAAAAGTATCCTAAAGAATATTTTATAAGATTGTATAATGAGTTTAGATATAATTTTTGAAGATCAATTTATTATTTGTGTAAACAAACCAAATAATATGTTAGTGCATCATGCACATCACTCTAGAAATGTTGCAGATGAAACGTCGCTGCTACAATTGATACAAGTAGAAAAAGGAATAAAAGTATATCCTATTCATCGATTAGATAGAAAAACTTCGGGCATTATTTTGTTGGCAAAAGAGACAATAAATGTTTCTAAATTTCAAGAATTATTTACAAACAACGAAATAGAAAAGACGTATTATGGAGTTGTAAGAGGTTTTTCACCAGAAACTAAAATCATAGATTCTCCCGTAAAAGGGCGTGATGCAAGTATACATAAAGATGCTTTAACCTACCTAAAAACATTGGAACAGATTGTTTTAGAGATCCCTGTAAAACCCTATGATTGTTCTCGTTACAGCTTGGTGGAATTGAAACCTAAAACTGGGAGAATGCACCAATTAAGAGTGCATACTAGTAAAATTAGTCACCCCTTAATTGGAGATATCAAATACGGGGACAAAAATCATGATGTAATGTTTGATGAAAATTTTGGCTGGAAAAACATGTTTTTACATGCTGGTCAATTAAAGTTTAAACATCCGTTTTCTGAGGAAGTTTTAATTCTAAAAGCAAAGTTTCCGAAAAATTGGATTTCCTTATTTGAGGAGTTTACCTGGACGAATCCACATAGCTAACCTGCCAAAGAAAGATGCACAATTAAATAAAGTAAACTTCTATTGATCAATAGAAGTCGAACGAAACCCAATTAATTCAGCATCTTCAAAATTCGATGATATTTCAATAGGATTGCAGCAAACTTCACAATCTTCTATATAGGTCTGCGCTCTTATACTACTATCTAAAATCATAGAAATTTCTTCCCAACAATGTGGACATTGAAAAAAATGTTCCTGCTCCATTATTATGCCTTAACTTTTAAAACTAGTTTTCCGTTCTTTTTACCAGAGAAAAGTCTGTTATACGTTTCATGAAAGTTTTCTATTCCTTCATACACATCTTCTCTAGATTTTAGTTTTCCTTCTTTCATCCAAATTCCCATTTGTTTTGCAGCCGTTCCAAATTCTTTTGTATAATCCATAACAACCATTCCTTGCATTGAAGAACGTGTTACTAATAAAGATAAATAATTACTGGGACCGTTTATTTTATGTTTGTTATTGTATTGAGAAATAGCACCGCAAATAACAACTTTTGCATGCATTCTTAACTTACTTAAAGCAGCATCTAAAATTACACCTCCAACGTTGTCAAAAAATACATCAACTCCTTTAGGGCATTTCTTTTTTAAGGCAGAATAAATATTTTCGTTCTTATAATCAATTGCTTCATCAAAACCCAATTCGTTTTTAAGGTAGTCACATTTCTCTTGTCCACCTGCAATACCAATAACAGTGCAACCTTTTAACTTGGCTATTTGTCCAACAATAGAACCAACAGCCCCAGCTGCGCCAGAAACTAAAACAATATCCCCTTCTTTTATCTTTCCAACTTCTAAGATTCCGAAATAAGCCGTCATTCCCGGCATACCTAAAGTTCCTAAATACATAGGCATTGGTGCTAATGTATCATCAACTTTATACCACGCATCTCCATTAGATAATGAATATTGTTGTACACCACCCCAACTAGTAACACAGTCTCCAATTTCAAACTTAGGATTGTTATTGTTTTTAATAACTTTTCCTATTGCTCCAGCGCGCATTACATGCTCTAATTCAATTGGAGGGATATACGATTTGGTATCATTCATCCAACCACGCATTGCAGGGTCTAAAGAAACATAATGATGCTCAATTAATATTTGTCCTTCTTCTAGTTCCGGAATCGTTGCTGTTTCTAGAGCCCAAGTATTTTCATCTGGAAAGCCTTTTGGTCTATTTTTTAAAATGATTTGTTTATTTTTCATAAATTACTAATAGTTCCTTAAAAATAAGAATATTTAATAATTAATACCTGATTTTAATTATTTTTTTGAAATTATTAACTATTTAAAAGTGTTTTATATTTTAAAAATTATTTACGAAAATAAAACCAAAAAATATCTTCAATAAATTCCGCTTATTATACTCATTTAAAGAAATAGTATCACAATATTAAAAATAGTTTTTAGATAGAAATTATGATTAATACACTTTAGACTCGATAGGTTAAATAATTCGGAATTAAATGGAATACAGGTATCATATAAACAAAACATAAAAAAAACCTTATCATTTTCAGATAAGGTTTTTTTTATGTTTATTCTATCTTTTTTACACTACAATTCTTTGAAAATTGCATGCATCATTCTCTTTTTATCATTGATACTTTCTTCTAAAGCAATCATCGTTTCTGTTCTATTTACACCAGGAATATCATCTATTTCATAAATAATATCTTTCGCATCGTTTGTACCTTTTGCTCTAACTTTACAAAAAATATTATATTTTCCAGCAGTTACATAAGCTACAGTAACATTAGGTATTTTTCTTAAATTTTCTATAACACTCTGGGTCATAGATGTTTTTTCTAAATAAACCCCTACATGTGCTATAAAAGAATAGCCCATCTTTTCATAGTTTAAAGAAAGTGTAGACCCTTGAATAATACCTTCATCTTCCATTTTTTTTACACGAACATGAATTGTACCCGCAGACACTAAAAGTTGCTTTGCAATATCCGTAAATGGAGTTCTTGCATTCTCGATTAAAATGTCTAAAATTTGATGGTCGATTTCGTCTAAAATAAATTTTTTCATAATTTGTATAATATTCAATTATTTATGCAAATCTATGATTTTAATTTAACAAAGTATAGATAAAAATGAATTAAATTCAAAAAAATTAGTGTTCGAAAACGATTTCGCGATGTCCAAATTTACCTTTTAGCGAAGTTTCTTCAATTTTTACTAATTTTGAAACTAATTTGTTTTCAATAATTTCATCTCTAAATTGATAGCCAATATCATTTTTAGAGTTTGAATATCTATGAATTACGTCATAAAAAACTTTGTCGTTATTCGGTATTTTAAAATACGCTTTGTATGAAGAAAAATTATCTGTTTTGGCTATGTAATATAATCCTTGAAGAATAGCATAAAAAGTAAATTTTCTAGAAACTTCTCTAATGTAATCATCTGGATAATGCCCCGACTCTATTAATATAGTATTAAAACCTAATTTTTGAAAATTATCTCCTGTTGCCGTTGGATAAAAAGCATCAGTATACCTACCAATATGATTTGGTATTACTTCTTGCAACATGGTATTCATGGCAACAATAACATTCATGGTTTCTTTTCTCCCTTTTGTTAAAGCTCTTGTTTCTTCTTCTGAGGGTGCTAAGAATGATATGGTAGCAGGGTTTTTTGTATTTTCTACATTAAAAATAGTTCTTTGATCATGCAGGTTAAAGCAAAACTGCGGATTGAACTCTTCTAATAAAGCGCGTAAAAGTTTACTTTCTTTTGCTTTTCTATCTATTGCATCTCTATTTAGATCGATATTGTTACCATTAACCCTTGTATAAACTTCTGCACCATCAGGGTTTAACATGGGCACAAAAAGAAGTGTACAAGACTCTAAAATTATATTTATTTCAGATTGCTTAGAAAGCAGCAAACAATTAAAGAGATCAAACAGTGCTTTTGTCCCAGTACTCTCGTTTCCGTGCATTTGAGACCATAATAGTAGTTTCTTTTTTCCAGAACCAATTTTTAAGGTATATATAGGCGTTCCTTTTTCTGAAGTTCCTAACTCAGATATTTGAAAAGCAGCCTCATATTTTTTAAATAAATCTTTAATGTCTTTAAAACGAATCCATTTTCCTAAAAGAGAAGTTTCTTTTTCTTTATTGTAAATAGTCTCTAAAAAATCAATTGCTAATAAATTCATAATTGGTTGCTGTGTAATCTGCTGTAAAAATAATAGAATCACATTTGTAATCAAACTAAAATGTTACAAATGTAAATAAGACTGATATTACATTTGTAAACAAAGAAAAGAAAGGATTACATTACAGTTGTAAACATAAATTAAATTTTTATAATCTTTGCTAAATAAATAGATGTTATCGCATAAGTAAATACTATATTAATCAATTAAAACGCTGTAATTGTATATTTTAACAACAATTAATAAAGCTATACTTTAACTTTATTTTAGGGGGGATAAATTAAATTAAGATTTAATAGCTTGATTAAAATGATAAGTTTTACATTTGTAAAACCTTAAGATGTTACAATGATAAACAGCAAAGATTTTACAGACAGATTAAAAAAAATGATGGAACACTATCAAATTTCGGCATCTATGTTCGCAGATAAGGTAGGTGTTCAGCGTTCTAGTATCTCTCATATACTTTCTGGAAGAAACAAACCAAGCTTAGATTTTGTTCTAAAAGTGACTGCAGAATTTAAAGATGTTGATATTAAATGGTTATTGAATGGAATTGGAGTTTTTCCTATTACTGAAGTTTCAGCGGAAAATAGCATAGCCCCTACTCCTTCTATATTCGATTTAGAAAATAGTTCACATATAAAAAAAATACAACGCATTGTTGTTTTTTATGCAGATGGCACTTTTGATGAATATCAGAAGTAAGAATAAAAAGAGGACTTCAGAACAAAGCAAGCTTTTTTAACTTGATATTTTTTTACTTTAAGCTTTTTGAAGTGTTTTTTCTTTTAAGAATCCTTCTACTAAATTATTTACCTGTGTTGTATAGGGCACTTTAAAATTAAAATACTGTTCTAAAGGAATTTCAAACCCTTTATAATTTAAGTAATTATTTAAAGCAGCATTTAGGCCTTCGCTATACAAGTGGTGCTCTGCTCCTGTTGGATCTTCATGATATAGATCATTTTCGGCAAAACCTTCAAACTTTGGACCTGTAATATTAATTTCAAATTCATCTGGATTTTTACCCACCGGACTATGGCTTGTGCAAGCAAATTGATGCCAAAAAGCAGATTGAATACAATTACTTTGAAACAACTGACGTACAACTTCCAAAGAATCGATGGTTTCTTGCGCTGTTTCCGTAGGAAAACCGAACATCAAATATGCATGCACCATAATATTTTCATTAGAAAAAGCTTTGGTTACTCTTGCTACTTGCGCAATGTCTACTCCCTTTTTCATCTTTTCCAATAATCTATCAGAAGCAACTTCTAAACCTCCAGTTACTGCAATACAGCCAGATTTAGATAATAAAGCACAAAGTTCTGGAGTAAATGTTTTTTCAAAACGAATATTCGTCCACCAAGTAATATAAACCTTCCTTTCAATTAAGGTATTCGCCAAAGCTCTAAGCATTTTTGGGGGAGCGGCTTCATCCACAAAGTGAAAACCAGTAATATCCGTTTCTGATATTATCTTTTCAATTTTATTTACCAAATCGTCTGCTGTTGTATTTTGGTAATTTCCTATGTAATCTAGGGTAACGTCACAAAAAGAACATTGTTTCCAATAGCAACCGTGAGAAATAGTTAATTTATTCCATTTTCCATCAGACCACATTCTGTGCATAGGGTTCATAACATCTAAAAAAGATAAATATTTATCTGTTGGCAATCCTATATAGCTAGGAGCTGGTAAATTTCTGTGATGAAATATGGTGTTCGGTATTTTATTAGCATACACCACGGTATTATCTCTGCAGATATAAGTTCTTTCTAAAGCCTCCTCTCCTAATTTTCCATCTAAAAAATCTGTTATTTTTAATAACGGACCTTCACCATCATCTAAAGTTATGAAATCTATAAAATTGAAAATTCTAGGATCTGACAAACGTCTTAGTTCAGTGTTGCAATAACCACCGCCCATTGCTATCTTTAATTTTGGGTACTTTTCTTTTATAAATTGAGCACATCTCAAAGCAGAAAATAAATTCCCTGGAAAAGGGACAGTGAAACATATTAAATCATACGTATCTTTTTGCAATTGTTCCTCTAACAAATACAACATTTCATCTTCTATTAACGTAGTCTCATATTGAAGATACTTATCAATAGTGTCAAAACTAGATGCGGCTCTTGCCAATTGCTCTGCATAGCGAGTAAAAGAGAAAAACTCATCTACATTGGCGTTTATAAAATCTCCTAGCTCTTCTACAAAAAGTGTGGCAATATGTTTTGCCTTGTCTAAAATACCTAACTTTCCAAATTCGGTTGTTAAGTCTTTATCTAATTTTATGCGCCTATGGCCATGTGGTAAATAATCTTTATGCACAATTTGATACGCTGCTGTAACTTCTTGCACTCTCAAATAATTCATTACAGAATCTACCTTATTTATATATTCTTCTTTTTGATTATAAACTAAAGGCAAATCTTTATTACCAAGCATGTCTGCTTGCTTAAAAATAGCATCTATAAATTCTTTAGTAAACACTGCCGAAAACAGCGCTATACTTAAATCCATTTGCGTTGCTTTTACATCTTTAGAATCTAAAAAACCTTTAATGTATGCGGTTGCAGGATATGCTGTATTTAACTGTGTAAAAGGTGGTGTTATTAAAAGTGTATTTATAGACATAAAAATAAATAAAGTGCAAAGATACTATCTGATTAACGAATAGTACTTAAAATTGTACTTGCTTTTTATAGATCGTCTTGAAGTTTAGGATTTACAAGAAAAAAGGACTTCTTAAAACTAGTGTTTTCTTTAATCTCGGTTATAATTGAAGCAATTTAGCTTCATTAAACTTGATGACCCTAATTTGAAAAGTAGTATTGATTTCTTTCTAGCACAAATAAAAGCATCGCTTGCGATAGTTTCTAATAAAATAAACTTATAGCAACCCCATCATTGCCTCTTTAACGATAGCAACATTTCTTTCTCTATTAGAATTTGTGCTTTTTTCTTGGGCCTTAATAATGGTTCTCATTAAGTTAATAGCCACTTTATCGAAACTAAACTTTTTATACTGATTCCCTTTTACAACCATATCTTCTACTAAGTTCTGAATTGCTTGCATATTATTACTTTTAGAAATCCTTGAAAAAGCTTTTTCATACAATATTTTTGTTGCTCCTGCGCCCGATAAATACATTCCAGAAACTACACTTTTTGCAATAAAAGGCAATTCTGTCTCATCATCAGATTCAATAAAAATCTTAGTTAATGGGGTTGTTAATATTTCTCGCACCTCATCTGGGAGTGCTTTAGATTTTTTTATAGCCATACCTTTGTCCACATAATACATTGCAACTAAAGACTTTCCTACTACAGCGTAGGACTTACTATTTAAGCCCTTAATAAATATTTGTTTTAGCTCTGGATCTATTAATTTTCCTAAGGTCTCAATTGCGGCAGCTTGTACCAATGTTTTATTATCAAATTTTGCTATTTGCATAATTTTATTAATGGCATCTTTCTTTGAGAATTTATTAATTAAATCGATATTTTCGAGTGCTAAAACTCTTATTTTATATGAAGAATCATCCAAAGCATTTACAACTGCATTAAAGGCCTTCTTATCATCTTGTTTTTTTATAATTTCTAATAATGCTTCCTTTTTATGTGTATAATATTGCGCATTTTTTAATTGAAAAACATACTCGCTTAATACCTTGTTTTCATTTAACTCACATAACAATACACCATCAGAATTTACTTGAATTAAAGTAGGTTGTATTTTAAAATCGAAGGTAAAAGAAGCATCGTTATTTTCTATAAAAATGGTTTCTCTTCTAATTTCATTTCCCTCAAAAATATCTAAGGTTAAAGGGAATTGAAAATCTTGTGCTTGTAATTGCTGAATGTTTACGGTTACTGTTTTTCTTAATTTATTGTAATCATAAGAAACATCAATTTTGGGGTGATTTGCTCCAAAATACCACTGATTAAAAAACCAATTTAAATCTTTACCTGTTACTTTCTCAAAAACTAAACGCAATTGATGCGCCTCCGCTGCCTTGTATTTATACTCATTTAAATAGGTTTTAAGGCTTTCGAAAAAAGCTTCATCTCCTACATAATTCCGCAACATATGTAAAATAGCGCCTCCTTTATTATAGCTTACTAAATCGAACATATCTTCTTTATCTAAATACTCAAAACGGACCAGTTTTTTATCTGCTTCCTGTCCTTCTAAATAAAGTTTGACGTTTTCGTGCATGTGCATTTCTGCCGCTTCTTTTCCGTATTTATATTCTTGCCATAAATATTCACTGTAATTTGCAAAAGACTCGTTTAAAGTTAAGTTAGACCAGCTTTCTGAAGTAACTAAATTTCCAAACCAATGATGAAAAAGCTCGTGTGCTATTGTGTTTTCATGGGTATTAGTGTCTATTAACTGACCGTTAGTTTGGTATGCTTGTTCGCCATGAACCACTGCTGTTGTGTTTTCCATAGCGCCAGAAACGTAATCTCTCACTACTATCTGACTATATTTATTCCAAGGAAATTCTACTCCTAATTTGTTTGAGAAAAATTCTATCATCTCTGGAGTATTGCCAAAGATACCCTTGGCATACTGCGCATATTCTTTTTCTACATAATAATCTACTGCAATATCCTTATAGCTGTCTTTTATGACCTCGAACGCTCCAACACCAAGAAAAACTAAATATGGTGCATGTTTTTGATCCATTTTCCAATAATCTGTTCTGTTTTCTTTTTCTTTAGTCTGACTAACTAACTCGCCATTAGAAAGTGTTACGTATTTATTAGGAACGGTAATGTAGATTTCTTGTGTTGTCTTTTGATTGGGTGCATCTATGGTAGGAAACCAGCAGCTACTGCCTTCGGTTTCACCTTGTGTCCAAATTTGTGTAGGTTTATTTTTGTCTGCACCATCTGCATTGATAAAATACAATCCTTTTGCAGATGTAATTGCATTACTGCCTTGTTCTTTAACTTTTTCAGGTCTTGCGGTGTACTTAATATAAATAGTAAATTTTTCTTCTTTGGTATATTTCCTTGGTAACTTAACAGTTATTTTATAATCGTCATAGTCATATAGTAGTGCTGTTCCTTTTAAAGAAATTTCATGAATTAACATGGATTTTGCATCTAAAATAAAGGTATTTGACGCATAAAAATGAGGTTTTGCCGTAACCCAAGCTTCTCCATTTAATTGCTTTTCTTCAAAATTAAAATCAACTTTTAACTTGGTATGAATTAAAGTATGTGTTTTTTCTTTCTCTGCTTTATATATTAAATTATTCTGAGCAAAACCTATAGCTGTAAATGTTATAAAAATAAATAAAAACCAAATTTTAAGTTTCATAAATACTATTTTCTTCTAGTTATTCAAAAGTACTAATTCTGAGGATACAACTTGTTAATGAGCAGTTAAAATCAAAAAATATACTTAAAAAGACTGATAAAGTCCCAATTTTAAAAGAAATTGGGACTTCATAAAAGTTGAAACGGTTACTATTACTTGATAAATATTTTTGAAAATTGTTTTAATGCAGGGTTATCTTCCTTAAAATCCGTGCTACTTAAAGCTTCAATAATTTTTACGGGATTCATCTTTTCACCTAACAATCTAGCAACACCTACTCCAGTATTTTCGCCATAACCAAAAGCAATTACTTCATCTATATTTTCTGTGTCTCCGGAATAATACATGTTTACATTCATTCCTTTTACTTTCATAGACATTAAGCTCTTGTATACTTCATTTCCTTTAAAAATAGCGTTGAGCTTTTCTTTTTCTATCTCATAAGCCAAGGAATTATCGGATGTTTTAGGTAAGAATACAATATTTATTTTTTTTACACTTTTTATCGTTTTCCTTATATCTTCGGATACATCAGAGTTTGCAGAAAGTATTGAACTTACTGGTAAATCTCCGGTATAAAAGCCTTCTTTACCACTGGTATCTACCAAATAACTTTGCAAAGATTTTTCATTTTTACAAGAACATGCAAATAGTACTAATAAAATTATAGAAGACAATACTGTTAATGTTGTTGTTTTCATTGGTATTATTTTTCAAGAAAAGCAGTGTTTAGTAGATCCAACTTTACCTTGTATTTATGGATTAATTTTGTGTGAACGTATCTGCTAAATCAGACATTTTATTAATATCTATACTTCCTATTAGAGAAATAATCATAGATTCAGAGATTCCTTTTGTCTGCTTATCAATCCCTTTAATAAACATTAAAACTTCACTTACGTATTCTTTGTTTTTTGTAGATTTTACATAGATTTTTATTCTAGAGTCATCTTCTTTAATGCGCATTAGCTCTGTTAAATTATTTTTTTTAATAGCTGCATTTGTCATCACTTCCATTTTATCGGCAATGAAACTATCATCTGTAGAAAACATTTTGAAGCTCTTCAAATCATTAATCATGGCAAAGATTTGCATTGCCTCATTGTCTTTCATTTTATCTGGATTAAATTTTGATAAAAGCTCAAACATATCCTTGTTAACAACCACCATATCTACGCCATCCATCTCCTCTAAAGCGTCGAAGAAAGATTGTGCACTTGTTACCATTGAAGTAACCGTTAATGCAATTAATAGAATTATTTTTTTCATAATCTTTATATTTACTTGGGTTTACTAGTTTTTTACTTGGTTTATTTTAATATTTTATTTATGGTGTTTTCATACGTGTATAAAACAGCTACAGCTTGTTCTCCTTTTTTTAAGTTTGAAGATAATAAAGCTAAACCTTTACTTACTTGCACATATATTCTTTGAGCTTCCTTTCTTTGCTCATTTTTATCGTATTGTTGTTTACCAAAAAATATACTAACTAATAAAGCTACAGATGCAGCTGCGGAGAACCAAGTTAAGTTTCTCTTTTTAGTTTTCTTAGGGGTTAAGTTTATGGTTTTTTTAAACTGTTCTTCTTTTGCAATAGCAAAATAATTAAATAGATATGTATATTCTTGCAAATGTATTGCCACATTACCTCCTATAAAATAATTTTTTAAGATTACTTCTTCTTGCAAAGTTGTAGTTCCATCTAAATATTTTTCTACTAATTTTTCTATGTTAGCTAACTCCATAGTTGTGTTTTTTAGTTAATTGTTCTCTTATTTTTTTTCTTGCTCTAGATAACGCCACCCTTACTGCTGTTGGATTCATATCTACCATTATGCAGATCTCTTCAAAATCATATTGTTCAATATCTCTTAATTGAATAATAATTTTTTGATGTTCTGGCAACTTTTCTATCAATAAATGTACTTGGTTTACACTGTCTTGATATTCAAGTTTTTTATCTAAAGAAGTTTCATTTTCTTTATAATTACTATGTACTAATGTTAAATTATTTGCTTGCTTAGACTTTAACCTGTCATAACAGTAATTCTTAGTCATTGTCATTGCAAAAGCTTCAACATTCTTATAACTCGCTATTTTTTCTTTACTTTTCCATAATTTAAAAAGTAGTTCTTGGGTAGCGTCTTCGGCCTCTTCTGTAGAAACTAACAATCTTTTTGCCAATCTAAACACCTTATCTTTAAATGGTAGAACAACTTTTAAAAAGTCTGATTGTTTCATTAGCGTTTCTTAGTTTGTATTTCTTTAATTTCTATTCTAAAATTAATAGATTTACAACATTACGACGAGCAACAATTTAATTTGTTACACAAGTGCCTAAAATTAATACAAATTCTTTTTATATTGCGTTAGTTTTAAATTAAAATGTTCTCTAATATGAAAGAAATTATAAAAATTTGTGCGAGCCTACTTATTATATTTTCCTGTTTAAATTGTTCTAATAAAATTAGTTCAATTCCTGCAGACATAGAAATAAATGATTTTGTTTGGAAAGGCATGAACGCTTATTACTATTGGCAAAGTGATGTTCCAAATTTAGGAGACAGACGTTTCTCTAATCAATCTGAAATAAATAACTTTAGCGCTAGCTTTGCAACACCAGAAGATATTTTTGAATCTGTTCGTTTTCAACCAGGAACAGTAGACCGTTTTTCTTGGATAGTTGATGACTATGTAGCTTTAGAAAATGCATTTCAAGGTATTCGATTAAGTAACGGAATGGAATTTAATTTATACACTAACCAAACAAATTCAAATAATGTTTATGGTGTTGTATATTATGTGATTCCTGGTTCAGATGCAGAAAAAAAAGGTGTTTTAAGAGGAATGGTTTTTAGTGGTATTAACAACACTCAAATTACGGTGTTAAACTATCGAGATTTATTAACCAATGCAGCTAGTGTTAATTACTTACTAAACTTAGCGGATTTCAGCGCCGGAGATCCAATTTTAAATGGAACAGAAATTAATTTATCTAAAGAACAATTACAAGAAAACCCTGTTGCTATTACAAAGGTTTTTAACGAAGGAAGCAAGAAAATTGGATACCTATTATACAACCAATTTGCAAGTTCCTTTGATGGAGAGTTAAATGCTTCTTTTGGGTATTTTAAAGAAAATAATATCACCGATTTAATTATAGACTTGCGCTACAACGGCGGGGGAAGTGTTAGAACAGCAACCTACTTAGCAAGCATGATTAACGGAACAAATACGGGTAAATTATTTTCTCAAGAAATATGGAACGAAAAAGTAATGAATGCTACAGCTCCAGAATATTTCTTGAATAATTTTACAAATCAAATTTTAAATACAGATAGTAACGGAACAATTCTTATAAATGAGCCTATTAATAGCTTGTCTTTGCAGAAAGTTTATTTTATTATTACAGGAGCTACTGCATCAGCTTCAGAGTTAATCATTAATGGTATGAATCCTTATATTGATGTAAGGTTAGTAGGTACAAAAACGGTTGGAAAACAGGTAGGCTCTGTTACTTTATATGATTCTGACACTTATGGCAGAAACGGGGCTAATTTAAACGTAAACCACACCTATGCAATCCAACCCATTGTGTTAGAAATTAAAAACGCAAACTTAGAAAACAATCCAGAGGGTTATATAGCAGACGATTATTTACCTGAAAACTTTGGTAGAGAAGATGGTATTATTAATTTAGGTGTTTTAGGTTTTAAGACAGATCCCTTATTAAATAAAGCAATTACTTCTATAATTGCTGGTTTTAAATCTAACACATCTATAAACTTCTCCTTTAAAGATAAACCACTTATGAATTCTAAATCTGAAGCTCTTTTTAGTCAGGAAATGTATATTGAAGAAATAAGAAACTAAGATAGTTTTAACAATAAAAAAATCTAGCATGTGCTAGATTTTTTTATTAAAATTAAATTTTATATCCCTAAATTCGTTTCTTACATTTCTTTATCGGTAAGAACATCGGGCCTAAACTCACTCATTATTTCTTCATCTTTAGACTTGGCATATTTAAAACCAGATTTCCACCATTTTTTCATTAATTTTTTATCAAAAACCAAAGAATTTACGGTTAAAACAGTAGGCGTATAATATAAATTAAGCTTTATATCTTTGTTAGATGCTGCAAGTTTACCAATAGTAATATTATGTCTTTCTACATGGGTTAGCATAAAATCAAACACATCAAATAACAAAGAAAAAGGATTGGAAGCAGGCAATCTATTAAACTGCGTAACTTCTGTTTCCAGAATAATAGCATCAATTTCTGTTGCACCCCTTAAGATAGCTTCTCTAATAGGAATTAAAGAACCAAAACCACCATCTGCATATTGGCAATGGTCTTTTTCTAATAAACTCATAAATGGCACATAATTGCAAGAACCCCAAATCCAATCACAAAAATCTTCGTATGTACAATCGTTTATAGATTTATATTCTATTTGATTTGTTGTTAAATTAGAAACCGTAACTACCACCTCTTTATGTGTAGCTTTAATTTTATGATACATTTCTTTAGTAACCTCTCTTTTAATTAATGCACGTAAATTTTTACTTTCTCCGAAAGTTTTTCTACCGTTTAGAAAGTTCCAAAACGTATTTAAATGATTAATGCTTATTACTTTTTCTCCAGCAACTCTCTTAATCTTAAAAGGATTGTTACTAAAAATAGTTTTCTGGTTTACATTTGTATATATCTCTTTTAGTTCGGCTAACATTCCTAGTGCTAAATGGGAAACCATTAAACTTCCCGTAGAAGTTCCTATAAATAAATCATACTTTTTATTTTTATTTTGCATGAGATATTGCGCAACACCACCTGCAAATGCGCCCTTACTTCCACCCCCGGAAATTACCAGTGCTTTTTTCATTTTTTATTATGATTTGATTACTTTAGTGGTATAAAAATATTAAAAATGAAAAGAATATTCCTACTTATTTTCACTTTACTTTTTTTAATTGGATGTACCCGAGAATACCAACCAAGAAATGTAGAAAAAGTAACTATTAAAACAATTAAAATAGATAGTTCTAGTATTAGAGCAATGGTTGTAACAGGTCACAAAAGCATGTCTTATGCTTCCTCTAACGGCACTATTGGTTCTACTGCAGATAATGGTGTGCTTTGGCATACTTTAAAAATCAGATATCAAGACAGTATTATTCCCCATTTTAGAAGCTTTGCTTATAATGGTACAGATTATTTTGCTTTGTCTATTGGTAGCCCTGCATTATTGTATAAAATCTCTAATGGTGCAGCATCTTTACAATATTTTGAAGAACATAAAAACGTGTTTTATGATGCGCTCACTTTTTTTGAAGACAATACCCACGGAATTGCCGTTGGAGATCCTACAGAAAACTGTGCTTCTATAATTATAACAGAAGATAGTGGAGAAACCTGGAATAAAATTCCTTGCGAAAATTTACCGAAATTTAGCAAAGATGAAGCTTTCTTTGCAGCTAGTAATACCAATATAAAGACAATAGGAAGCACCGTTTGGATTGCTTCTGGAGGAAGTAAGGCAAGAGTTTTAAAATCTACAAATTATGGTAAAACATGGCAGATTTTTGAGACTCCAATAATTCAAGGTAGTGGGCCACAAGGAATTTATTCTATTGATTTTCACAATGAAAACAACGGAATTATAATTGGTGGAGATTATTCAGAGCCTTTGAGAAATAAAGCAAATAAAGCCGTTACTACAGATGGCGGTAAAACATGGACGCTAGTTGCAGACAATGAAAATCCTAATTATAAAAGTTGCGTTCAATATGTGCCTAATACAAACGGACAAGAAGTTTTTGCTGTAGGTAAAACAGGAATTTCATTTTCTAATAATGGTGGAATAACTTGGAAAGAAGTTTCTAAAGATGCATATTATGCAATTCAGTTTTTAGATAAAAATACGGCTTGGTTAAGCGGACATGAAAAAGTTGGAAAATTAAAATTATAAAAAAAGTTGAATACCAATGATTAATAAGAAACATCTTATAGAAAGGTTTATAAAATATGTAACTATAGATACAGAATCAGACCCTAATAATCCTGCTTTTCCTAGCACGGAGAATCAGTGGGATTTGGCAAATGTTTTAGTTGAAGATTTAAAAGTAATTGGAATGCAAGACATCTATTTAGATGAAAACTGCTATATCATGGCTACTTTACCGAGTAATGTAAGCCATAATGTACCCATTATCGGTTTTGTTTCGCATATGGATACAAGTCCAGATTTTACGGGAAAAAATGTAAAACCACAAATAACAGAAAATTATCAAGGAAACGATATTATTTTAAACAAAGAAAAAAATATTGTTCTATCTCCAGATTATTTTGAAGATCTATTGCAATATAAAGGGCAAACTATTATCACTACAGACGGCACAACACTTTTAGGAGCAGATGATAAGGCTGGTATTACAGAAATTGTAACTGCTATGGAATATTTAATTCAGCATCCAGAAATACAACATGGTACCATTAGAATTTGCTTTACGCCAGATGAGGAAGTTGGCAAAGGAGCCCATTTATTTGATGTAGAAAAATTTGGAGCAGCTTGGGCATATACCATGGATGGCAGCCAGATTGGAGAGTTAGAGTATGAAAATTTTAATGCAGCAAGTGCCGTTGTTACTATAACAGGTAAAATTGTGCATCCGGGCTATGCAATAGGAAAAATGATAAATTCAATGCAAATTGCCAATGAATTTATGTCTCTATTACCAGAAGCAGAAGTGCCTGAAAAAACAACCGATTACCAAGGCTTTTTTCATTTACATGATATGAATGGTACTGTTGAAAAAACGGTATTAGAGTATATCATAAGAGATCATGATTTAGATTTGTTTGCAAAAAGAAAGAATGTATTGCAAAATATTGCAGACAAACTAAATAAAGTTGCTGGGCAAAATCTAATTGAAATAACGATGAAGGACCAATACTTTAATATGAAAGAAAAAATTGTTCCTGTAATGCATATTGTAGATTTGGTTGAAGAAACTATGATAGATTTAGGAATAACACCATTAATTAAGCCTATTAGAGGAGGAACAGATGGTTCTCAACTATCATTTAAAGGATTGCCTTGTCCTAATATATTTGCTGGAGGCCACAACTTCCACGGGCGCTTTGAATATGTTCCTGCAGAGTCTATGGTAAAAGCAGCAGAAGTTATTGTGGGCATTGCCGCAAAACTTAGTCAAAAGAACGCATAAAAAAAGTCTCCATGAATTCTGGAGACTTTTTTATAAAATTCTATATCACTTTGAAAAACAACTCTTAAGATAATTCAGGATTTTTACCCTTTACATCTTTATAAAAATTATCGAATACTTTAAAATCTTGTTGCATGTCTTCTGTAACATAATATGGATCTGAAATTTTAATTTTTTTATTTTCAAAATCTAAGGTTGCCATTACAATAGGTACATTTGCACCTTTGGCTATATAATAGAATCCTGTTTTCCATTTATCTACCTTTTTTCGAGTTCCTTCTGGAGATAAACCCAAACGAAATTCTTCTTTAGTATTAAAAATATTAATTACCCCCTCTACCATATTAGTGCTTTTATCTCTATTTACAGGAGTTCCTCCTAATGCTTTAAAAAAATAACCAAAAGGCCATTTAAAAAGAGAACCTTTCCCAATAAAATGCACCATTTTACCCTCACTCATTCTTGATAGAATAGCAATCGGAAAATCTAGCCAACTTGTATGAGGAGCTGCAATAATAATATATTTTTTAGGTGCATCCGGGAAGCCATTTTCTACTCTCCAACCTAAAATATTGTATAATATAAATTTTGAAATCTTTTCCACAAATATCTCTATCTTAATTGTTTACAAAAACCTACATAAAAGGTTTTCTATTATTTTTTAAAGTGATAAATTTAAGGACTTAAATTGACATGATGACTGAAATAATTACATACTTATTTATTGCCATAGTTTTTGCGCTAATTGGCTTGTTTATAGGGAAATTACTCTCTAAACTAAATTTTGAAAAAGATAAAACTGCCTTAGAAAAAGAAAAATCTACCCTTGAAGAACGTTTAATCTTGCTGCAACAATCTAAAGAAATTACCGAAAATAATTTTATTGAATCTCAAATAGCGTTAAAAAACAACCAACTAGAAAAAGAAAAGTTAATTACTGCTAATGCTAGACAAGACTCTGAAGTTCAAAATTTACAAATTAAACTAACCGAGAATAAAGGTGAAGTTGAAAAACTAAATGAAAAATTTACAAAGGAGTTTGAAAATTTAGCAACAAAAATTTTAGATGAAAACTCAACAAAATTTAAAACGCAAAATAAAGAAAGTATTAGTGCTATTTTAAATCCTTTAAAAGAAAAAATAGAAGGGTTTGAGAAGAAAGTTACAGAAACGCAAGAAAAAAGTATTGGAATGCACTCTGCACTGCGAGAACAATTGGGTCATTTAAAAGATTTGAACTTGCAAATGAGTAAAGAGGCAATTAATTTAACTAAAGCTTTAAAAGGAGATAATAAGACCCAAGGAGACTGGGGAGAAACCCAATTAGAAATTTTATTAGAAAAAGCAAAACTTACAAAAGGAATACATTACAGCACACAAGGTGGCTTTAGAGATAATGAAGGCAAGGTAAAGAAACCAGATTTTATTATTAATTTACCAGACAATAGACATTTAATAGTCGATTCTAAAGTGTCTTTAACGGCATACGAAAGTTATTTTTCTTCAGAAAATGAAATTGAAAAAGAAGCTTTTTTATCAAAACATATTAAAAGTATTAGAGATCATTTTAAAGATTTAAGCTCTAAAAAGTATGATACTTTATATGAGATTAATTCGCCAGACTACGTATTAATGTTTGTTCCTATAGAACCTGCTTTAATGATTGCCTTAAATAAGGTAAATGATCTGTACTTAGAAGCCTTAGATAAAAATATTGTATTGGTCTCTACTTCTACTCTACTAGCTACCTTAAGCACGGTTTCATCTATGTGGAGACAAGAAAATCAAAAGAATAATGTTTTAGAAATATCTAAACAGGCAGGCGCTTTGTATGATCAGTTTGTAAATTTAACAGAAGATTTAATTAAGGTAGGGAATCAATTAAAAACGGTACAAGGAAGTTATGATTCTTCTATGAAAAAATTAACAGGTAGAGGAAATCTAATTAAGAAAGTAGAAAACATTAAACAGTTAGGTGTAAATACTTCAAAAAAGATAAATCAAAGTTTACTAGACAGAGCAAATGATTTAGACTAAAGTAGCCCTAGTTTGAACTAAAAAGAAAAAAGCATCAAGAATTAACTTGATGCTTTTTTTTATTATATTTTTTCACCCAATTGAGCTATTTATAAACCAATACATGGCTTACATTACAAACAGTCTTCTTGAACTCATCATATCAGCCACACGATCACTAATTTCATGCAATGCTTCCTCATTATCAGCATTTGTAATTGCTTCATCTATAAAGTCTACAACAGCTTTCATATGTTCTACCTTTAAGCCACGGGTTGTAATAGCAGGTGTACCTACTCTAATACCAGACGTTATAAAAGGAGATTTGTCATCAAAAGGCACCATATTTTTGTTTACAGTAATTTCTGCTTTTCCTAAAGCAATCTCTGCATCTTTCCCAGAAATATTTTTGTTACGCAAATCAATTAACATACAATGATTGTCTGTACCACCAGAAATTATATTATATCCTTTGGCTACAAATTCTTTCGCCATTGCAGCAGCATTTTCTTTTACTTGAATTTGGTACTCTAAAAACTCATCTGTTAAAGCCTCACCAAAAGCAACCGCCTTTGCAGCAATAACATGCTCTAAAGGTCCGCCTTGGTTTCCAGGAAACACAGCAAAGTTTAATAAAGTAGACATTTTTTTAAGCTTTCCACTTTTTAAGGTTTCTCCAAATGGGTTGTCAAAATCTTTACCCATTAATATAATTCCTCCTCTTGGGCCACGTAATGTCTTGTGGGTTGTAGAAGTAACAACATGACAATGCGGTAAAGGATCATTTAAAATACCTTTTGCAATCATTCCTGCAGGATGTGATATATCTGCCAATAAAATAGCGCCAACACTATCTGCAATTACTCTAAAACGCTCAAAATCGATATCTCTAGAATATGCGGAAGCACCCGCAATTATTAATTTTGGTTGCTCTTTAGTAGCAATTTCTTGAATTTTATCATAATTTAAAACACCAGTTTCTTTTTCAACACCATAAAACTTTGGGTTGTACAATCTACCAGAAAAATTTACAGGAGAACCATGGGTTAAGTGACCACCATGAGATAAATCGAAACCTAAAATGGTGTCACCAGGTTTTAAACAGGCAAAAAATACAGCAGTATTTGCCTGTGAACCAGAGTGTGGTTGCACGTTGGCATATTCTGCACCAAACAATTCTTTGGCTCTATCAATTGCTATTTGTTCTACAATATCAACAACTTCACAACCTCCATAATACCTTTTTCCAGGATATCCTTCAGCATATTTATTGGTTAAAACAGAACCTTGCGCGAGCATTACTTGTTCACTTGCAAAGTTTTCAGAAGCTATAAGCTCTAAACCATTAATTTGTCTTTCTTTTTCTTCCTGAATAAGGTCAAAAATTTGATTGTCTATTTGCATTGTTGTTGTTTTGAAATAAGTATCAAAAGTAATGAAAAATCAAAACCTAATAAAAATCTTTTGTATAAAATTTTACAGAACTTATGAATTTTTATGTATTTCTAATAAAACAAATGTTAAATTATAGTTATTCGTTTTGTTTCTGCCAAAAAGCATGAAAATATTGCATAGATTTGGACAAATTAAAGAATTTATATAATGATCATAACAGCAAATAATCCGAATAGAAAATCTTGGTTAAAAGTAGCAGAAAATTCAGACTTTCCGTTGCAAAATATTCCATTTGGTGTTTTTATTACAAGAGATGATATTATTACCATTGGTAGTAGAATTGGCGATTTTACCATAGATTTAGGTGCATTTCATCAATTAGGATATTTTGACGGAATTCCTTTAACAGATGATATTTTCTTACAAGATAATTTAAATGATTTTATAGCCGATGGTAGAAAAACTTGGCGATTGGTTAGAAATAGAATTGCAGAGGTTTTTGATGTTGTAAACGGTACTTTAAGAGACAATGCAAACCATAAAGATAAAATTATCTTTAGAATGGATGAGGTTGAAATGTTATTGCCTGTTGCTGTTGGAGATTATACCGATTTTTATGCAAGTAAAGAACACGCCACAAATGTAGGATCTTTATTTAGAGATCCAGAAAATGCATTGTTGCCAAACTGGTTGCACATTCCTATTGGATATCATGGTAGAAGTTCTTCTATTATACCTTCTGGAACACCAGTAAGAAGACCACACGGCCAAACAAGACCTGCAGAAGGAAGTAATACGCCTGGTTTCGGACCTTCAAAGTTATTAGATTTTGAATTAGAAATGGCATTTATTACTACAGATGCAAACGCTTTAGGAGATAGAATACCTATTGAAGAAACAGAAGAACATATTTTTGGTTTGGTACAATTTAATGATTGGTCTGCAAGAGACATACAAGCTTGGGAATATGTACCATTAGGACCGTTTTTAGGAAAAAGTTTTGCGTCTACCATTTCTCCTTGGATTGTTACATTAGATGCTTTAGAGCCTTTTAGAACAGACAACCCAAAACAAGTGCATGAACCACTACCCTATTTAAAACAAGTAGGAAAAGGAAGTTATGACATTCATTTGCAAGTTGGCATTCAGCCAGAAAACGGAGAAGAAACGGTAGTTGCGAATTCTAACTTTAAATATATGTATTGGACAATGGCGCAGCAATTAGCGCACCATACTGTAAATGGTTGTCCTGTAGAAGCTGGAGATATGATGGGTTCTGGTACTATTTCTGGACCAACTAAAGATAGCTTTGGTTCTATGTTAGAATTAACTTGGCGCGGACAAAATCCGTTGACGTTAAAAGACGGTACAACACGTAAATTTATTAATGACAATGACACCGTTATTATGCGTGCACATTGTAAAAATGAACATGTGCGTATTGGTTTTGGCGAGTGTATTGGTAAAGTTTTACCCGCAAAGTAATCCTGTAATATCTTAAATTATTTTCTTAATTACAATATAAGTTTCCAACCAATTTAGTTATATATGGAGTATGGAAAAGCTCATATCGCACAAAAATTATTAGAAATTAAAAGTCTTTTTTAGACTATTTATTAACTTTAAACAAAAATGCGAAACGAGAACAAAAGTTCCTCTTATCCGGAAATAAACACCCGTAAACGAGAACTTTGTGCTCCATATAAGCCGTTACCCATAATTATGAGAAAAATTCCGTGTCTTAAAATATTGTTCTTGCTTCTATTAATTTTGGTTTCTTGTGAAAAGAATGAAAACTCAGGATTTAATTATAATATTTCAGGAATTGTAGAAGATTCGACAGCAAATGGAATTGAAATTTCTTTAATAATTCCAAGTCAAGGCATAGATAAAAGAGTTAAAACTAAAATTCTAAACAAAAAATTTGAATTTAGTGGATTTTTAGAAAAACCAGAATTTGCTGAAATTCAATTTGAATATGATGTTTTAAACAACAGTTCGAATCAATCTTATATTCCTATCATTATTGAACCCAATGAAACAAAACTTTCATTAGGAATATCTAAAAGTCAATATGGTGCTTTTAAGGATGTAAGTGATCTTAAAATAATTAGCGGAAACAATAACAAAATATTTTATGAAGAACTCTATTCGCCTAACCTTATAAATCATTTTAGTTATTCAGATAATTATCAAGAAAATAGAGATAGTATTCAAAAACATAAATACTCGAAAGAAAAAATTGAATTCTTTAGAAAGTTCGACAGTATTTATGATAAAAAAAACAGTATTGCATATGTAAGTTTTTGGAATTATTTACTGACTACGAATCAACCTCAATTTGATAAGGATTACATAAATGATAGTGATAAAAAATATTTGAAACAAATATCAAATAAAGTTGATTCAAATAAAATTGCACTAAAAGATTTTAAACAGTTTAAATCTTCAATAAATAGCTTGGTTGACTTTAAATCTCTAATGGCATTTAAAGATTTCACGCTCAAAAATATAAGTGGAGGAAACTCTACTTTATCAGAGATAATAAAGAATAATGAATACACCGTTTTAGATTTTTGGTGGAGTAATTGTGCACCATGTAGAAAATTTAATAAAGATGGTGAACCAGTTTACACAAAACTTAAAGAAAAAAATATAGAAATTATCGGAATAAATATCGATACTGACCCAAGTATATGGAATAAGGTTTCTAAAGACGATAGAATAAAATGGACTGACTTGTACGCTGGACCAAACTCTGATATACAAGTTGCTTATAAAGTCTATTCATTTCCGACAAAAATTGTCATTGACAATGAATTTAATATTATTGACTTCGATTTTAAAAAAGCTGAAGAACTAATGAACTTAGTAAAATAACTATGGGTAACACCGTGTATAATTAATTGCTAGAGTGTCTATGTGTCAATCGGAAAATCTTGCGGATTTCCCTCAAGTTCGTCCCCTTTTGCTATCTTTAATCCCAACGCAACTAACCATACACAATTCCGTTGGCAATAATAACAAACTAAAACTATGAAAAAAATAATTTTCACTCTAATACTTTCATATACATCAATTTCATACAGTCAAGATATTGGATTTCATTTTGGAGGAAATTTAGCAAATCAACTAAATAAAAACAGAATTCAAAACACTTCTGAAGAGTTAGATTATAAAAATGTTTTTGGAATTAACATAGGTTTTGATTACAAAAAGCAATTATCAGATAATACATATTTATTAACTGGCTTGAGTTTTATCCAAAACGGATTTGAAAGTGACAAGAAAAATTTTAGTGGCGGATCAACATCTCTTGCTAAAGCGGCTAAATTAAACTATTTAAGTATCCCCTTACTTTTATTACTTGACAACCCAAAAACTAAAATTGCACCAAATTTAAAACTTGGAGGTTATATTTCTTATTTAGTTGGAGGAGAGTATAGTGTGGAAAATTACCCATTTGAAACTCCATTAGATGAAGAATTTCAGAAATTTGACTATGGTTTAACTGGTGGAATAGGAATTAAATTTTATAAATTTACTCTTGATTTTATTTATAATTTAGGACTAAATAATATTGCCGAAGATGGTGATAATAACTTTATACAAACTAATATTAAGAATAGAAGTTTAAATATAAATTTAGTATACTGGCTCAAGTAATTTACTATTGCCAACACTGTGTATAATTAATTGCTTGCAAATCGCCTACTTACGCAAGTCCTCGCGGACTTTCTTGGTCGGTAATTATTTACTAAATTAGTTTCTTGAAACACGCAACAAACCATATACAAACACGTTCGCAGCTATTTGAAAATGAAAAAATTTCTATTTAATGATAACGATAAAGTTCTAATAAATGAATTAAAAAATTCAACACCAATTAGAATATGGAGCGAGTACGTCAGGGTTGTTTTTGAATTTCAAAATAACTACATCGAATTAGAATGTCAAGACGAAATAGCAGAATCAATTAATGATTCTGATGAAGCAATTATTTGTATAATTAGAAAACACAATATTAAATATCTAAAATCAAGTAGCTCTAAACTAATAGCTGAAAACAAAAAAATAAGTGACATAAAAATTGTGCGAACAGTTTTACATTTTACAAAATCAAAAAAAATAGAACCAATTCCTCATAATAAAAATAGTTTTAAATCTCGACTGAAAAAATTTATAACTGGAGAAGATGATATAATATCAGAAATATTATCAATGCCTTCAACTGGACATAGTGAAATTGTAAGTAATCCAAAATCTATTAAAAATAATATGCCTGAATTTTCAAACCTAATTGATGTCGGACTTTTAATCGAAATTGACAATCAATATTTTCAACCGATAATTAAAGATAATGGATATGGATTTACAGGTATTGGAAGAAAACCTTTTCTTTCAAAAGAAGAAACGAATTTAGAATTAAAAAATTATGAATTAATATAAAAACAGTTGCCAACACCGTATAAAATTAATTGCTGGCTTCTTGCCTACTTGCGAAAGTCCTCGCGGACTTTCTATCTGTGTTTATTTACTAACTATAGTGCTTAAACCACGCAACTAACCATACACAATAACGTTAGGCAAAATAAAAAATGACACTTATGCCTATTTGCTACTTCTGCCAAATGTATTAGCACTTCTGCTTTTTCTTGCACTTCGAGATTAAAATGACCTTTAAATTTGCAAATAAAAAAATCAGAATATGCAAAACAAAGAAATAATTTTAGTAACAGGAGCTTCTTCTGGAATGGGAAGAGAAACGGCAATAAAACTAGCAAAAGAAGGCTATATCGTTTATGCAGCAGCCCGAAGATTAGACAAATTAAATGAATTGAAGGAATATGGATGCATTCCCATTCAGATGGATATTGCTAAGGAACAAGAAATAGAGGATGCAGTAAATAAAATCAATAAAGAACAGGGTGGCATTGATGTCTTATTTAATAATGCAGGGATAGCGGTACAAGGTTCTTTAGAAGAAACCGATATTGATGATGCAAAAAAACAATTTGAAGTCAATGTTTTTGGCTTGGCAAGATTGACGCAATTAGTAATTCCTTATATGCGAAATAAAGGTGCTGGAAAAATAATAAATACGTCATCTATCGCAGGAAAAGTTCACGGTCCTATAAGTTCTTGGTATGTTGCTTCTAAACACGCAGTAGAAGGACTGTCTAGTTCGTTGCGTGTAGAGTTGCAACCTTTTGGGATTCAAGTAGTCCTAATCAGACCAGGTGCAATAAGTTCAGAGCTTATAAGTACCTATGTACATGGTATGGTTAAGCGATCTGGAAATGGCCCTTATGCAGAAATGACAAAAACATTGGTAGAATGGTCAAAATCTAGAGACAATAACCCAAAGTATTCATCACCACCGTCAGTTATTGCAGATACTGTTTATAAAATTATAAAAAGTAAAAAACCTAAAACAAGCTATGAAGTTGGTAAAACTTCGAAACAGATGATTTGGTCAAGAAAATTATTATCGGATAGAGTGCTTGACAAAATGATGCTTAACTTTT
>Ga0308012_10000085_pt1 | contig 59263 bp, 53 predicted proteins | sample Neamet179_FD_203133 | JGI IMG/M metagenome (GOLD analysis project Ga0308012, IMG submission 203133) | Marine microbial communities from water near the shore, Antarctic Ocean - #179 | ecosystem: Environmental > Aquatic > Marine > Unclassified | place: Southern Ocean | collected 2014-07-25 | reverse complement strand
GTTCGCCTAATAGGGTGATATATTTATTGCCCGCTTTAACAAGATTTTTTGTTGATTTAAGCTTATTTAAGTCAAAACTGAAGGCATAGCTGTGGGTCATTACGCAAAAATTGATGATAAAAAAAGCACATAAGGTGATGTTTGAAGTAGAAAATTTCATTGTTTCTTGAAAAAATTGATTGTAGTTAACTGATATTAGCTGTTTAACGAAAAAAATTCTATAAATAGAACTTTTTCATTGTATTTTAAGTTGGATAAACTATGGTTATTGAGAAGAGGCTAGGTACATTGTATGTTGGCCGTTTTTCTCGTTTATTTAAAGGCTTGATCATTAATATGACCACTAAATTATTAATTTGTGATGATTCTAATATGGCGCGTAAACAAGTAGCTCGCTCATTACCAGATGATTGGGATGTTGATATAAGTTTTGCAACGAATGGTGCTGAAGGCGTTGAAGCGATAAAAGCAGGAAAAGGAGATGTGCTTTTACTTGATCTTAACATGCCAGTAATGGACGGCTACGAGGTTCTTGAAGCTATTTTAGCTGAAGATCTACCAACACTTACTATTGTAATCTCAGGTGATATTCAACCTGAAGCACATCAGCGCGTTACCAGTTTAGGGGCATTAGGTTTTATTCAAAAACCGGTTAATAAAGAAATACTTACTACAGTCCTTTCATCGTATGGTGTTTTTTCTAATGAAGAGACAGAAATAGAGGCTAAGCAAGACGCATTACCTGTAGCAGCGACTATTCCTGCTCCTAATGTACCTAGTGTGGCTGATCGTCCCGTAACGCCACAGATTGAAATAGTTAAGATTGAGAGCGAACCTCTAATCGATGAGCCTGAATTAACTCTATCTTCAGATATGCGAGATTGCTATCAAGAAATAGCTAATGTTGCTATGGGCCGAGCGGGTGACTTATTAGCTCGATTACTTGATGTTTTTGTTGAGTTACCTATCCCTAATGTCAATTTCATTGAGGTAAGTGAACTTCGTATGGCATTACGAGACATTGAAAACCACGAAAGCACATCAGGCGTTTGCCAAGGGTTTATTAGTGCCGGTATTTCGGGCGAGGCGTTGTTAATTCTTAATGACTCTAGCTTTAAAGATGTTGCTTCATTAATGAATTATAAATATGAAGCAGACATGGGCACAGAGTTAGAGCTATTAATGGATTTAGCGAATGTTCTTATTGGTGCTTGCTTAAAAGGTATGTCAGAACAACTTGATATTCAATTTAGTCAAGGGCACCCAGAAGTATTAGGACAACATCGAAAAATATCTGATTTAATTGCTAATAATGCAAGTAAATGGAAAAAGACGTTAGCAATAGAGATTAGTTATAGCATTGAAAATTATCCTATAAAGTGTGATTTATTATTACTATTTACGGAGGCATCTATGAAAACATTAAATGACAAGTTAGCCTATTTGATTGATTAAATTAGGTGTCAAAAGTTAGAGTAGAGTATTTTTAAATAATTTAGTAATAAGCTAGCGTGATATAAAAGGCGATAGGAATAGGTTATGACATTAGAAAAATCACAATTAAATGAAATGCATTGGCTAATGGAAATGTTACACAACATTGATGTTGGTCTGGTTGTACTTGATAAAGAATTCAACATTCAAATATTTAATGGTTTTATGGAAAACCACAGTGGTTTATTGCCGCGTCAGGTAAAGGGTCAACTCATCTTTGATAAGTTCAAAGAAATACCTGTAGAGTGGTTTACTCGAAAGGCTGAGTCAGTTTTTTTGTTAAAAAATAAAGCGTTTACTATCTGGGAACAAAGACCTTACTTATTTAAATTTAATAGTTATCGTCCTGTTACAGGTAGTGCTGATTTTATGTATCAAAATACGACATTTATTCCGTTACTTTCTTCGACAGGTGAGGTGAGCCATTTATGTTTAATTGTTTACGATGTAACAGATACAGCGGTTCATAAACAAAGTTTGAAAAAAGCGAATGAGGAATTATCCATTCTAAATCAAACGGATACATTGACTCAGTTATTTAATAGAACACACTGGGAATCGTGCTTGTTGGCTGAATATAAGCGCTGGGGTAGAAGCCAAAATGCCAGCTCATTGGTGATGATTGATATTGATCACTTTAAAAGTATTAACGATACTTATGGCTATATAATTGGCGATCAAGTTATTAGTCATATCTCAGGCTTGATTCGCCATTATGTCAGAGAAGCTGATATTTGTGGGCGATATGGAGCGGATGAATATATGATTATATTATCAGATACTCAGCTTAAAAATGCTTATGTATTTGCCGATAGACTTCGAAAAGAAGTGGCCGATTCATTAATAAGTTACAACAATATTGAAGTTAAATGCACCATTAGTATTGGTATTGCAGAAATAGATGAAAATATTGTAAGTGATGAAGCTTGGATTACATGCGTTGATGCGGCATTGCATCGTGCTAAAGAGGGGGGACGCAATAAAATATCACTGCACCCTAAAAAATTATAATAAGTGTATTAAAACTTGCATACAAGATACGTGAACTCAAATAATAAAGAGAAGAATAAATAGATTATTTACACTTCTCTTTATTGGGTTTTATAGCTAAATGTCTTAGCGGTATATTATTACTGCTTACAAATTTTTAATAAAGTAAGTGGTAATAATATCATTAACCACAATATTAAATTAGGCCACTGGCTATAAGGCGTAAAGCCTGAAACAAAAGCTACGTTTTGTTTAAGTACTACTTCCTCAAACTGCGGTGCAATTGCTGTTATCTCACCTAAATGATTTATCATACCGGTAACCCCATTATTTGTTGCTCTAACTAAAGGGCGGCCGAATTCTAGCGCACGCATTCTGGCAATTTCAAAGTGTTGATGCGGCCCATGAGAGTCACCAAACCAAGCATCATTACTGACGGTTAAAATCATACTTGTCTCATCAGTAAAGTTAGCTGCTAATTGTCGAGGAAAAACAATTTCAAAACAATTTAAAGGCAATATATGTAAATTCTTAGCGATTAAGTTAGGTTGCACATAATCACCTGCAGTAAAAGAAGACATAGGTAAGTTAAAAAGAGGTGCTAAAGGTCGAAGTAATTCTTGAAAGGGGACGTATTCACCAAGAGGTAATAAGTGACTTTTATAATATCTATTACCGTGGTTGTAATAATAACCTTGTTTATCTCCCTCATTCTTTTTACCTAGAACAAGCAGAGCATTAAAATACTCTTTAGTGTTAATATTGTAATTGAGTAAACCTGTAATGATGGCACTGTTATTTAACATTGCAGAGCGATTAACGGTCTCCAAATAATCTTGAACTGAAGGCTCTAATGCGGGTATTGCAGACTCAGGCCAAACAATAATATCAGCATCATAGTTAAGGCGTGTTAAATCTAAATACTTTAACATTGTTGGCCATTCTTGCTCGGGCTGCCATTTAATAGATTGGGCAATATTTCCCTGAATGAGGGCAACTTTAGCTGACTTACCCGTTAATTGAGTCCAGCTAACCTGAGTCAATACACCACTTATGAGTATAATACTTGTGGCTAAAGTAAGGGGGAGTCTTAGGGGTAAAATAAATGGTTTATTTGTAGTCGTTACGGAGTTTTTAAAGCGTTTTTTAAAGATAAGTTTAAAGGTAAGTTTATCGGTACATAAAGGCGAAAGAGCACAGTAAATTTTAACCCAACAAATATTTAAGAGTAAGATAAGTCCTGTAATGCCTACTTCACCAATAATAGGCGCAAATTTAGCCAATGGACTATCTATTTGAGTATAACCCAGTGATAACCACGGAAACCCCGTCAAAACTACAGAGCGTAAATATTCACAGAAAAGCCAAATCGAAGGGATAAACCATAAATTTACTTGTTTATTTCTTGCTACCTTAGCGGTCAAGTAACCTGCTAGTGCAGGAAATAATGAGAGGTATAGACATAAAGTTAACATCAGTAGCAAAGATATAATCAGTGGTAAACCACCGAATTGGTCAATACTGACATGAACCCAGCTGATACCACTACTAAACCAACCAAAAGCAAATAAAGCTATTTTTTTAGCCGCTAATTTAGGCGACGCTTGCTTTACTTGATAAAGTACTATGCTAGGTAAAATTAATGCAAGGCACCAATAAGAAAAAGGCGCATAGGCAAAGACCAAAAAAAATCCACTAAAAAAGGTAAGCCAATTACTGGGGGATATAAGCGTATTTTTTAGTGATTGTAAAAGAGGTGTTTTCCTAATCTTAGTCACTTACTTTACCATTTATTTCGTGACCTTTATTAACACTTATTTGTAACATTTGCATGCGTCTACTATCAGCTACAAGTACTTTAAACTCAAAGTTACCTAAGCTAAATAGTTCCCCTTTTTGTGGCATATGGTTAAATTGACGTAAAACAATACCACCAATAGTGTCGGCATCTGCTTCATTAAAGCTACAGTTAAAGTAGTCATTAAAATCTTTTAACTCGGTAAGGGCTTTTACTAAATATATATTACCGGCTAAGTGCTTAATCTCTTCTTCAATTTCGTCATCGGTTTCATCTTCAATTTCACCAACAATTTGTTCTAAAATATCTTCGATAGTGATAACACCTGAAACACCACCATACTCATCAACAACAATAGCCATGTGGTAACGATTAGAGCGAAATTCTTTGAGTAAGGGTTCAACTTTTTTACTTTCGGGGACAATAATGGCAGGTCTAATAATATCACGAAGACTAAAATTATCATTTTGTGCATTAAAGCTGAAAGCGAGTAAGTCTTTTGCTAATAAAATACCTTCAACATGATCAATATCTTCATTAATTACGGGAAAACGTGAGTGACCTGACTCTAGAATGATAGGTAAAAACTCTTCAAGACTGTGGTTAATATCGATAGTAACCATTTGTGAACGAGGGATCATTATGTCTCGAACACGCATTTCAGATACGTCTAAAACACCTTTAATCATTTGCTTCGTTTCAGGATTAATCAAACTCCTGTCTTGAGCGTCATTGAGTATATCAACCAATTGATCTTTGTTTTTTGGTTCAGGTGTTATTATTTGCATTATCTTTTGCAAAAGAGATTTATTAGCTGAACCGTTGTTAGAGTAGAGTTTGTCATCGCTCATAGAGCTATTTGTATTCCTGTATTATGTATAAAATAATGATTTAAAGTGCTATGTAAGGATTACTAATCCCTAATTTTGATAAAATAGTAATCTCAATAGATTCCATTTCTAGTGCTTCGTTGTCACTTATATGATCAAAACCAACCAAATGCAAGCAGCCATGAACAACAAGGTGTGCCCAATGATCGAATAAGGCTTTATTTTGATCTTTAGCTTCTTGTTCCATAACTTCAATACAAATAATTAGATCACCTAATAGATTAAGTTCAATACCATCAGGAACTTCAAAGGGAAAAGATAATACATTAGTCGGCTTATCTTTTCCTCGGTATTGGCTATTTAATTGTTGGCTTTCTTCATTATTAACTAAGCGAATCGTGAGCTCAAAGGTTTGACTTGGTTCACTACTCACTTCAGTTAATGCAGTATCTACCCACAGTTGAAATTGTTCTTTAGTAGGGCGTTTGGTAGGTGTGCAAGCTATTTGAAGATCGACCTCATGAGGCATTAGCTTGATTCACTTTTATCACTACTTGCATTAGCACTTACTTGTTGTGCTTGTTTTTTTTCTTGTTTTTGTCTATTCATTTTTTGATCATGACTATCATAGGCATCAACAATACGAGAAACTACAGGATGTCTAACAACATCTTTTGATTGAAAAAAGTTAAAACTAATCCCATTGATATCTTGCAACACTTCAATAGCATGACGAAGCCCTGACATTTGATGACGAGGTAAATCAACTTGGGTAATATCACCCGTAATAACCGCGCGCGAATTAAAGCCAATACGGGTTAAAAACATTTTCATTTGTTCAACAGAGGTATTTTGACTTTCATCTAAAATAATAAAGGCATCATTAAGTGTTCTACCTCGCATATAAGCAAGTGGGGCAACTTCAATAACATTACGTTCAATTAATTTTTCAACTTTTTCAAAACCAAGCATTTCAAAAAGCGCATCATAAAGTGGTCTTAAATAAGGGTCTATTTTTTGTGTTAAATCACCCGGTAAGAAACCTAATTTTTCTCCAGCCTCTACCGCAGGTCTAGTAAGCAATATACGGCGTACTTCTTGACGCTCTAATGCTTCAACAGCACAAGCAACGGCTAAGTAGGTTTTACCTGTACCAGCAACACCTACACCAAAGCTAATATCACTTGTTATGATGTTTTGTACATAATCTTGCTGATTACCATTACGTGGCTTGATAACACCCCGTTGGGTTTTTATGGTAACTATATCGTTGTATTTGTTATTTAACTCAGCAGTTACTTTATTACTTGGTTGTTCTTGCTCAAGACAATTAGCATCAAGAATAGCTAAATGCACCATTTCAGGTGTTATTATTTTTCCTTTACCGTTAACTTCTTGGCTTTCAAGGTAAAGGTCTTTTAATGCCTTAACAACAGCTAAACAACTATCTGGTTTGCCAACCACTTTAAATTCATGACCGCGGTAACTTATTTCAACACCTAAGCGTCGTTCGATAGTTTTTAGATTATCATCCATAGGGCCACACAAATTTGCTTGTCTGTGATTGTCTACCGGTTCCAAGCTAAAAACTTCTTGGGCTAATTTAGTCGTTGTTATTGTCAATTTATTCCCGCTTTATTAAATTTTAAGGGCTCAAAAGTGCCTGAATTAAACACTATGGCGTAAAAGTACCAACACCTAAATCGTCAAGGTTAATGGGTGTTGCCGTATGATGGTTATTTGCTAATATGTCAGCAGGTGAATGAGCAATACGTAGGCCCATGTCTTTTTCTTCTCTCACTAAATCACCACGTAAAGAGTTGGCAATTACGTCAGTAATTTTGATATCAACAAATTGTCCAATAACACTATGCGGAGCGACAAAGTTAACCGTACGGTTATTTTCTGTTTTACCACGTAATTCCATCGGATTTTTTCTTGAAGGACCTTCAACAAGCACACGTTGTTCAGTATTAAGCATTTGTCTTGCTATGCGTAATGCTTGATGGCTTATTTGGTCTTGTAACACTTTTAGGCGATCTTTTTTGGTTTGATCACTGATATCGTCAGGTAAGTCTGCTGCTGGAGTACCTGGACGCGCACTATAAATAAAACTAAAGCTTATATCAAAATCTACGGCTTTGATTAAGTTCATTGTGTCATTAAAATCTTCATCGGTTTCTCCTGGGAAGCCGATAATGAAATCAGAAGACATAGATAAATCAGGACGTACTTTTTTCAGTTTACGAATTTGAGACTTATATTCAATCGCCGTATGGCCACGCTTCATTTGAGTAAGAATACGATCACAACCACTTTGAACAGGAAGATGTAAGTGATTTACTAACTCAGGTACTTCGGTATAAGCTTCAATAATATCGTCAGTAAACTCTACCGGATGAGACGTGGTATAACGAATACGGTCTATACCATCTATCGTTGCTACTAAACGTACTAAATCAGCAAAGCGACAGATAGTACCGTCATGTGTTTCACCACGATAAGCATTAACGTTTTGACCTAAAAGGTTAACTTCACGTACATTTTGCGCGGCAAGTTGTGCTATTTCGTATAATACATCATCAAGTGGGCGACTGACTTCCTCACCACGAGTGTAAGGCACTACACAGAAGGTACAATATTTACTACAACCTTCCATAATAGAAACAAAGGCACTGGCACCATCTGCTTTAGGCTCTGGCAAACGATCAAATTTTTCTATTTCTGGAAAGCTCACATCGACAACAGGACTACTTGAATGTGCTAATTGGTTTATCATTTCAGGTAAGCGATGTAATGTTTGAGGACCAAAAATCATATCAACAAAAGGTGCACGTTGACGAATAGCTTTACCTTCTTGCGAAGCTACACAGCCACCGACACCAATAAGTAAATCAGGCTTCTTATCTTTTAGCTTTTTCCAACGGCCTAATTGATGGAATACTTTTTCTTGTGCTTTTTCACGAATGGAGCAAGTATTAAGCAAAATAACATCAGCGTCTTCTGCTTCCTCTGCTAAGGTGAAACCATGGGTTGAGTCTAACAATTCGGCCATTTTTTGCGAGTCATACTCGTTCATTTGGCAACCCCAAGTTTTGATATATAGCTTTTTGCTCATTACTTCACTCTTTAAACACGATTTGATACTGAAATATACTTAAGCATATCCAGTACAGATAAAAGGATGCGTATTTTATACCAATTAAGAACTAATTTCGAATTAATACGACAACAAGTTGTAAATGTATTTATTGTTATGTTCAATTAAGCAATAAATACATTAATTTAAGGCCATTAATGGAATACTAATAACAATCTGGCTGCTGCCATTGTCGTTATTAAAAGTATTTAAAGAGGCATTATGTTTATTGATAATTTGACGGATTGTATAACTAGCAAGATCAAAGTTAACTTTGCTATTCAGTTGGTTGAAAGAGTCATTGTCACTTGTAATAGTAAGCCATAATTTTTTCTTTACTTCCTGTAATGTAAGGTTAAAACTTTTGGCTTCATTCTTAAATATAGCAGACATTAGGGCTTCAAATATTACCTTGTATACATCTGACTTAAGTTCATAATTTAATGAATCAACTTTATTATCAAGGCTGAAATGTAGTTTAACTTCGTACTTGCTCTGAATAAAATCACCTAAAAAAGGTATCGCAACTTCTAAAGTCTTTCCTGCAAGGTTATCGGGTTCTTGAGCGTTAACGGCTTCTTCAAGTACAAATAAGCTTTTTGCTATGAGTAATTTGCTTTGTTGAAATTCATTATTATCGAGTGATGTTGATGTTAATTGTAAATTACGCTGGATAGTTTTTATAAGCCGGCCATAATTCTTCATATCTTTTTTCAATAAGTGATGGATATGCTTTATTGACTTAGTGCGTAAATAGAGTAACCAAACGGTTAATGTTATAATAAAAAATAATGCTATGACATAAATAATTTTTATTTCACTGGTCCAGTACCAAGGATATTCAACTTGAATTTCGGTATAAGCTTTTATATCACTCCATTGACCTAAACTATTGGTTGCCATTATTTCAATGTTGTAGCTGCCTGAAGCTAACCCCGTTAAAGTTAGCTGTGCACCACTAATTGCTTGCCAATGATTATTATTAATTCTGTATTGGTATTTTTTTTCAAGTCCCGGTCGGTAATCTAGGCTCGCTAAGTCTAAGGTAATTAAATCATGACTACCACTCACTGTAATCGTATTATTTAATAAATACGATTTACCCGAAACGGTCGTTTTACTGATGATAACATTTGAGTTGAAAATAGGTTTAAGCGTTAGATCTAATTCTAAAACCCCGCGATAGTGTGAAGAATATAATGTATTATTATGCACCAAACTACTACCACTAAAAGAGTATTGCTCTGTATTTTCTACCATACTCAGTTTATGATCGTGCGCGGATAATCGATATAATCCGGGCCTAGCTGAAGCCCATATTTGACCTTCTTCTCGTAGTAAACCACTAAAATTAATACCTTGGCCAACATGAGATAAAAGGTGCCCTTGCTGGTTAAAAATATAAATACCATTCCCAAGAGAAGCGGCAAATATTTTATCTTCGGCAAGTAAAACAGAAACTATTTTATTACCGTCAGGGATCTTTATATTTTCTACTGTTGATGTATTTGGGTTATAAATATCAATACCTTTTGCAGTAGCTAGCCATATTTTACCATTATCTAATGGCAAAATATCAATAACTTCTTCGCTGCTTAACCCATTGCTTGGCTTAATATTCCATAGTATTTTTTGTTCAGTTAAATCATATTTATATAAACCATTTTTATCCGTAGCAATGTAAATAAAGTTTTCAGTGTGTCTTAATTTTAAAATTAGCTTATTATTGTCAGAGAAAGCGACTCGGCTGACTTGGTTTAATTCCTTATTAAACTGCCATAAACCATCAAAGGTCCCCATAAATAACGTGTTTCTAATAACGGCTAAACTTAGTATCTTTAACCCATTTAAGCTGAAGTTTTCATTAGTCTTTTGATTAAACGTTTTACTAAATAAGTTCTGTAATCCGGCGCCATAGCTACCAATGACTATGTTATCATTAAATAATATTATTTCGTTTGCATTAGCGTATATATCAAATGTTTTTGGGTGATCGATAAGGGTATTTTCATAAACTCTCTTAACACCTTGACTACTGGCTAACCAAAGCACACCTGAACTATCGTGTAAGCTAGCTCTTAATCTTATGGGTTGTTGTTTTTTATATCGATGATGGCGTTTACTTAAATCATGGGTAGAATATTTATTTATTTCTCCCTGAGTATTCACAATAAAAAAAGCATCTTGATTATAGCTACTTGTTATTCTGGTTATTTTTGTGATTTCTTCTGCTAGCGTTAACGAGACTATTTTACCACTGTCATGAATGGCATATATATTATTAGCCGTTATGGCTATAACACTATCATTAATCGTTAATACGCCAAATATAGGTTCATTAATAACGTTTAGTAGTGATTTTTCCTGCACACGATAAAGCCCTGATGTATCTGTTATGTAGAGGTGTTTATTAGTGTGTGTTATTTCATCTATCGTTTTATTTTTTGTTATTAAATGTGTTTCTCCGGTGTCTTTTTGATATCTATATAAGGCATTTTTAGTTTGAAAATAGTAACTACCTCTAAAAACAGCTATATCGTAAAAGGCATTGTCATCAATATCGGAAACAATAAGCTGCGATTGGCCTGTTTTAGTATTAAGTTCCCATAAACCATTATTTGCGCTCGCTATTATTAATGAGTCACCTTCTTTAGTAAAGTCACTTAGCCACTTAAAAGGCAGAGGTTGTTTAGGGTTGTCAGAAGAAAAATTTATGCTTTGCTCACCATCAAAGCGTATTAATCCTTGTTGGCCACCTAGCCAAATAAAGCCTTGTTCATCTTGGACTAATTTATAAAGACTGGTAAGGTTTTGTATTTTTAAAGCATCATTCGCCAGGCTATTACTGCTATAGACACTTAAAAAAATTGTGATGAGTAAAAAACAAGTGATTGAGTGTAGTGACGCATTGATGCGCCACAATAATGACATAAACTTAAATGACCGATTGCATGTCGAGTTTACCATCATGCTCTTCTTTACCACAGGCGACAAATATTTTTGGTACGCAGTCATCACTGATCGGTTTTTGGACTAACATGTAAGTAGGTTTTCGAGGATCGGTAGGGTCTTGTTTTTCATTCCAAGCTTGTTGAACTTTATCGGCTAATTTTTTTCCATATTTCACGGTAAAACCTGCAACTAACATTTCAACACCAAAATCATCCATAATCATCATAGTATTACCGTGATAACCACTTGTGTTATCAAACTTTATATCAACGGTAAGTATTTTATTATTAGGCAGTATTAAATCGGCACGAAGTTTGGCGACTACCGCTCTGTCATCTTGCGCCTTTAGGTTGGTTAGATTTGGCTTTTCATTAAAGTCATAAACTAAGTTAATATCATCTGCTATGTGTAAATGCTTTGGCTTTCTTAATGCTGTCATAAGTATCCCTTTATTATTTCAATTTAGAATCTAAAACTATATAGTCTATTGCTGCTTTACATTATATTGATTAGGTATTTAGTGATTATAACATTAGCGAGAAACAAGACTAACACTAGTATTATCAAGTGAATATAAGGTCAATACAAAGCAAAGTTAATATACCTATATTTTAAATTGTTCACAAGTTTTAGTCACAGGGATTACCTTTTCAATTGATCGGTGATTGGTAAAATAGAGTATTTTAAAAGGATGTGTCGCAGGATCTTCTTTGATTTAAATGAATAAACAATAAAGCAGTCGAAAATAAGTGTTCGCTTAGGTAAAATGACATTTATACCTCAGTATTATTGTGAACTATAACGTATGAAAAACTTTGATTGTGTTGTGATTGGTGGCGGTATGGTCGGTGCAGCAAGCGCACTTACTTTAGCTCAACTTGGCTTACAGGTTGCTTTAGTTGAGAAATTTGAACCTGAAGGTTTTTCTCCTACTCAGCCTTTTGACTTGCGTGTTTCTGCTCTTTCTTTAGCGTCACAAAATTTGCTTAGCCAATTAGAAGTATGGCAACAACTAACGCAGTGGCGTACTTGTCCTTATAAACGCTTAGGGGTTTGGGAGCATGAAAGTTCTTATACTGAATTCGACGCCAATGATATAAAACAAACTCATTTAGGTCATATTGTTGAAAACCGTCTAATTCAACTTGCTTTATGGCAACAAATTAAAGTAATAGATAATATCCATACTTTTTGTCCTGAAAGTTTAATGGCATTAACGCAAGATAACGACAAAGTGACATTAACACTAACAAAAAGTGTCTTAACAGCAAAAGTTGTTATTGGTGCCGATGGTGCACAATCTAAAGTAAGACAAATGTCAGCAATTGGGATGACAGGATGGGACTATCAGCAATCAGCAATGCTGATCAATGTAGAAACGTCAATGAGCCAACAAGACATTACGTGGCAACAATTTTTTACTACGGGGCCTGTAGCATTCTTACCCTTACCAGGAAAAAGTGAACTAGGAGGCTATGCTTCTTTAGTTTGGTATCATCAACGAGATGAAATTATTCGTTTAGCGTCGTTATCAAATACTCAATTACAACAAGAAGTCTTAACGTTCTTTCCAAGTAAATTGGGCGATATTAACATTATTGCCAAAGGTGCTTTTCCACTAACGCGCAGACATGCTAATACTTATCAGAATAAGCGTATCGTCTTATTAGGTGATGCGGCTCATACTATTAATCCAATGGCAGGGCAGGGCGTAAACTTAGGCTTTAAAGATGTACTCGCTTTACAACATGTTATGGCTGAGGCAATGGGTAACGATGAAAGTTGGCATGATGAAGCCGTATTAGCGCGTTATGAGAAAGCGAGACGCAAAGATAACTTAATAATGATGTCTACTATGGATGCTCTTTATGCTGGCTTTAGCCATCCTTCTCCTCTTATAAAGGCTGCTCGTAACTTGGGACTATTAGCCATAAATAAAGTGCCAATAATTAACAGTACAATAAAAAACAAAGCATTAGCATACGCATGTGGCTTGTAATTGCACTCGTTAATATAAGTTAAAGTAAGGTACTTTGATTTATATTCTTTTCGCACGACAAGGCTACAAACTTAAGGCAACAGGTATAAGTCATTATTTAAGCGTACTTTAAAAGTAAATACTATAACGGAGTACGTTGAACAGAGTAATTTAATTAATACTTTATAAAATGACGTTAATATATTAAATAAGGTTATAAATTGATTTTTTTCGAAGGATTAATATTATCTTACTATGTAACAAGATAATAATTATATAGAAGAATAAAAATGGTGGCTACACCGGGACTCGAACCTGGGACCCCATCATTATGAGTGATGTGCTCTAACCAACTGAGCTATGTAGCCATTTAAAACACAGATAACTAATTACTTTAATTGAATAATGTAATTAATATAAAGAAAGGGTGTTTATTGATTTTTACTAGATATTGAAATGGTGCGGGTCAAGAGACTTGAACTCTCACATCTTGCGATACTGGAACCTAAATCCAGCGCGTCTACCAATTCCGCCAAACCCGCATACATTAAATCTTTTAAAGAGAACTCAACTCTATTCTTTAAGATATTAAATAATATAATATCAACTATCTAAAATAAAAGCATATCTTAAATAAACCATTTATAAAAAATGGCAGGGATAAGAGGATTTGAACCTCTGAATGACGGGATCAAAACCCGCTGCCTTACCGCTTGGCTATATCCCTACTGGGAAGTGAATACATTAACAACTTTTTTAATACACTTATCAAACTAGTTTCAGTTAAATAATTTATATAATAAAAAATGGCAGGGATAAGAGGATTTGAACCTCTGAATGACGGGATCAAAACCCGCTGCCTTACCGCTTGGCTATATCCCTGCAATGTACTTACTTTTTACTTTTTAAATGGTGCGGGTCAAGAGACTTGAACTCTCACATCTTGCGATACTGGAACCTAAATCCAGCGCGTCTACCAATTCCGCCAAACCCGCATTACATTCAAATTTTTAAAGAGACTTGAACTCTTTTACTTAAGTAATCAAACTAAAGTAAATGGTGGCTACACCGGGACTCGAACCTGGGACCCCATCATTATGAGTGATGTGCTCTAACCAACTGAGCTATGTAGCCTTTACCAACCTGCTCTGTAGCAAGTGCGGCGTATTATGCTAATCTGTATGCCTCACGTCAACCGTTTTTTTATAAAAAGTTGTTCTTTTTATTTGTTTGGTTATTGATTGTGCAATATGACCGATATCTATGCAGGAAAAAAGTTAAAATGTAGTATCTTTACTAAATTTATAAGAGATATTTGTTTAAAGCAAAGTTTAAAGTAAATAATAACGTTTATTTTTATTTTCGGTATTTACTTAATATCTTGCGTAATTGATTTAATGGTCGACTTAAAGCTGAATATTATTTAACGTTAACGCTCTTTTAATAAATTTATTAGTTTATATTTTTTATAATAAGGGAGCTAATTAATAAATTTTTACTTTGCACTTATGTTTCTAATAAAAAGAGCCTTGTATGAGCTTATGAGCTTGAAGGTTTATTATTCTGCGTTTAGGTTATATTTAAATGTTAGATACAAAAAAGGCCCATCTATGATGAGCCTTTTGGTAATGTTTAAGGTTAATTAGCGTAATTAAAAATTAAACATTAAAACGGAAGTGAATTACGTCGCCATCTTTAACACGGTACTCTTTACCTTCTAAACGCCATTTACCTGCTTCTTTAGCGCCAGACTCACCATTGAATTCGATAAAGTCATCATAGCCAATTATTTCAGCTCGAATGAAGCCTTTTTCAAAGTCGGTATGTATCACCCCTGCAGCTTGTGGAGCAGTAGCATTTTGTTTAACAGTCCATGCTCTAACTTCTTTAACACCGGCAGTAAAGTAAGTTTGTAAATGCAGTAATGAATAACCAGCATTAATTACACGATTTAAACCCGGCTCTTCTAAGCCTAAGTCAGCCATGAATTCAGCACGGTCTTCATCATCCATTTCAGATAATTCGCTTTCAATTTCAGCACAAACAGCAACGACAATAGCACCTTCTGTATCGGCTATTTTTTGTACTTGTTCAAGGTATGGATTATTTTCAAAACCATCATCATTAACATTAGCGATATACATGGTGGGTTTAAGTGTTAAAAAGTTTAAGTAATCGATAGCTGCTTTTTCTTCTTTAGATAATTCTAAAGAACGTACCATATTACCCTCTTCAACATGCTTTAATATTTTTTCTAATACCGGCATTTCGAATTTAGCGTCTTTATCGCCGCCTTTCGCTTTTTTTGCTAAACGAAAGATAGCGCGCTCTGCGGTGTCCATATCAGATAAAGCTAATTCAGTATTAATTACATCAATATCATCAAGTGGACTAACTTTATTCGCAACATGAATGATGTTGTCATTGTCGAAACAGCGTACAACATGTCCTATTGCGTCAGTTTCACGAATGTTAGCTAAAAATTTATTACCTAAACCTTCACCTTTTGAAGCACCCGCAACTAAACCGGCTATATCAACAAATTCCATTGTAGTGGCGAGTACACGTTCAGGATTAACTATTTTAGTTAATGCATCTAAACGAGGATCAGGTACAGGTACTACACCAGTATTTGGCTCAATAGTACAAAACGGGAAATTTGCCGCTTCAATACCCGCTTTGGTGAGTGCATTGAATAGTGTTGATTTACCAACGTTAGGCAAGCCAACGATACCACATTTAAAACCCATAATTTTTTACCTATTGATTATTTACTGGCGTGTATTTACGTGTAAATTTTTATTTATTTAATCAGCTTTAAACGAATGTAAGCGATTTTGTGCTTTTTTTAAGTCGTCTTTTAGCCAGATATCTAGACATCGACTGGCTTCGTCAATTGCTTGATCTATTTTTTCCTGTTCTATTTTAGGTGCTTTACCCAAAACATGCCCGGTTACTTTATCGCGATGACCTGGATGGTCAATGCCAATACGTAATCGGTAGAATTCTTTATTATTAGCCATACGTGCGATAATATCACGCAAGCCATTATGCCCACCGTGCCCGCCACCTTTTTTTATCTTACAAACACCGGGTTGCATATCTAATTCATCATGAGCAATGAGTATTTCATCGAGCGGAATTTTATAAAAATTAGCTAACGGAGCGACCGCTTGGCCACTAAGGTTCATAAACGTCGTTGGAATTAATAAGTGCACTAGGTTTCCCGCAATTAACCCTTTACCATAAAGGCCAGCGTATTTTTTTTCGGGACGGAGAGATATATTGTGACGATGTGCTAGTTCTTCTACAAACCAAACACCTGCATTATGGCGTGTTTTACTATATTCGGGACCAGGGTTACCCAGTCCCGCAATTAATTTAATAGTCATTATTTATAATATTATAAATGAATGGTGCTATTATTCAGCAGCTGGAGCTTCTGCTGCTTCGTCATCGCTTACTTTAGCAGCTTTTGGTGCATTAGCAGAAACAACAGCTAGATCGTGATCTTCGCCTTTAGCTAATTCATCAGAAGTAACGCCCGCTGGGAATACAACATCTGATAAATGCAATGTTTGACCAAGTGCAAGGTTAGCTAAGTCAATTTCGATGAACTCAGGTAAGTCTTTTGGTAAACAAGTAATCGCAATTTCATTCATACGGTGAGAAATGTTCGCACCAGTTTTAGCTGCTTCATCTTCATTAATGAAGTGAATCGCTGCGTTTGAATGAACAACATGGTTAGCATCAATACGCATGAAATCTAAATGCATTACTAATTGCTTAAACGGGTGACGTTGCATGTCTTTAATTAAACATTCAACTGGCTTGCCAGCAATATTTAATGTTAATACTTGCGAGTAGAATGCTTCTTCTTGTTGAGCACGGAAAACATTTTTGTGCTCTAACGTTAAAGATACAGGTTCTTGGCCTTCACCGTAAAGAATTGCAGGAACTTTGTTCGCGTGACGTAGGCGGCGGCTCGCACCTTTCCCTAAATCAGTACGAACTTCAGCTTCTAGTGTTAATAAATCAGTCATTTTAATACTCTTTTGTTATATAAGTTAAAAAACTTAAAAATAATATCTTGTTTTTTGCGACCAAAAACAAGGAGACACCCATTTAAATCTAAGATGTTAATCATAAACATCGTTATAAAAAGATGTTAATTAGATAAAAAGGCGCGGCATAATAACATTTAGGCTTAAGTAAAGCTATTAAATATAGGATATTAATTACTGAGGTGTGCTAGAGGGGGAGAAATAAAAAAGCAGCCATCAATGTGGCTGCTTTAAATAAGATTATAGATTTTTTAAATTATCAAAAATTCATTAAAAAAATCATCATAAAAGTTATCAAAAAATTAATCAAACATTGCTGATATAGATTCTTCATTACTTACGCGACGAATAGCTTCACTGAGCATGCCACTTAACGTTAATTGACGTACTATTTTAAGTGCTTTAATATCATCAGAAAGCGGAATAGAATCCGTTACAACCAATTCATCAAGTACAGACTCTCGTAAGTTTTTAGCGGCATCACCTGATAATACAGGGTGAGTAGCATAAGCAATAACACGTTTTGCGCCATGTTCTTTTAATGCTTCAGCTGCTTTAGCTAATGTGCCACCAGTATCGATCATGTCATCAACGATAATACAATCACGGCCTTCAACTTCACCAATAATATGCATAACTTGTGCAACATTAGCTTTAGGACGACGTTTATCGATAATTGCTAAATCGGCATCATTAAGTAATTTAGCTACAGCACGAGCACGCACTACACCACCAATATCAGGAGAAACAACAACAGGGTTGTCTAAATCACGATTTTGCATGTCGTCTAATAAAATAGGCGTACCAAAAGCGTTATCAACAGGTACATCAAAGAACCCTTGAATCTGCTCGGCATGTAAATCAACCGTTAATACACGGTCAACACCCACACTTGACAAAAAGTCAGCAATTACTTTTGCTGTAATGGGTACACGAGCACTACGTACACGTCTATCTTGACGAGCATAACCGAAATAAGGGATTACAGCAGTGATACGGCCTGCAGAGGCACGACGCAATGCGTCTATCATTACAATTAATTCCATTAAATTATTATTGGTTGGAGCACAGGTAGATTGAATAACAAAAACGTCAGCACCACGGACATTTTCATTTATTTCAACACTAATTTCACCATCACTAAAACTACCGACTTTAGCATCACCTAGTGGCATATATAGGCGATTAGCAATTTTCTTGGCCAGTTCAGGGGTGGCATTACCCGCAAAAATCTTCATGTCAGGCACTTTCGATTCCTCAGAAATATTTGACATTAATAGTAGACCCCTGGATTGAAAATCAATCAAAGGGCAGTATAACGCTTACTTAACTACTACAGTTATTTTGAGCACATATTGTGATTAATAATATAGTTGAGATAGTTAAACTAGCAAATTTTTTTAAAGCCTGTACTCAATTATAGCGCAGCTATTACTAAGTACAGTGGGGACTTATTAAGTCCCTGCGCGACAAAAGAGCTTATTCCTTTTGGGAGCTTAGCTTGTAATGCATACGCTTTTTGTTGACTAGAAAAGGGGGTGAAAACACACGCACCGGTTCCTGTCATTCTTGATGGCGCGTATTCTACCAACCAAGCCAGTAACTTGGCAACCTCAGGATAATCTTTTATTACGATTGTTTGGCAATCATTATGAAAATCATCAGTCATAAAGTCTTTAGTCTTAAGTGCTGCAAGCGATAATTTATGGGTATTTCTAGGTAGGTCTACCGCGGTAAAAACGTGCTGAGTTGAAATACTGCACTCGGGCTTCGTTATTAAATACCATGATTGTTGCGGGTCTATTGCCGTAAGTTTTTCACCAACGCCTTGGGCAAAAGCGGAAAAGCCATGAATAAATATAGGTACATCAGCACCCAGGCTAAGCCCTAATGTGGCAAGTTCATTTAACGATAACTCGCATTGCCATAAGGCATTAAGCGCAACTAAAACGGTTGCGGCATTTGACGAACCACCACCTAGCCCACCTCCCATAGGTAGTATTTTATTAATACTAATATCAACACCTAAAGAGGTGTTAGTTTTATTTTTAAGTAAGGTCGCCGCTTTAATAATTAAGTTGTCTTCGTCATTAACACCTTCAATAGGGGTTAATAAATTTATTACTTGTTTATTGGTAACGGTTAAAGTCAATATGTCACTGTGATCTATAAACTGAAAGAGTGTTTCTAAATTGTGATAGCCATCTTCGCGTTGCCCAACAACATGTAAAAATAGGTTTATTTTTGCAGGAGATGGAAATTCAATCGTTTTATTGATAAAGCGATTTTCATGAGTCATTTAATAATTCAACTTATTAAGAGTAAGTTTGATAGTAAGTAATACAGGCAAGTGATGCTGATTACATGGGGTATGGCTTATTATTGATTAAGTTCTCAACTTGAACCATTCACTTAAATAAATAATTTAATGGGTAATAGACCAATCATTAATGGCTATTTTAATGATTAAATCATCTTTTTTAATCGAAAATTTAGTTGCTAAAATATAATTATTATTTTGTTGATAATTTGCATACTCCACTTGCCATCGTTCATTGTTATAAGTACTTGATAACGTTTGTGGTAGTTTAGTCGTCGCATGATAACTTATAATATCATTCTCTTGATAAGGAATACCTTTGAGCCAATAGGTTAAAGCGTGTGTAGGTAACGTTAAACCCGTAATTGAACGAACAAGCGCGGCTAAATTATTACCGCGATATGTTTTTCCATCCACCTTAATCTCATGACTATTGTCACTCGAATTAAGCTGCAATACATTAATGCCCAAATAGCTAGTTAAATTGAGTTGCTGAGTGCCTTTTTTTTCATCAATCTGCCAAGATAACGTTGCGCTATTACGTGACTTTTTTTCAATAAAAGCTATTTTTCCTGTTACTTTCCATTGTTGTAATTGTGCTAAATGCATTGTTCGTTGTTGAGGTGTTTGTTTAGTCAATATTTGTACTTCTTTATCGGGTGTTGAGCTACAACCAGAGAGTACTAAGAGTAATAATGAAAAGAGGTAAGCTACGTAAAGGGTATTTTTATAACAACGGTTCATTGAAGTTGAATCTTTAAATTAGTGTAGGTGATATTGAAACATAGCTTTTTAGTACTTGTAAATAGCCGGATGTTTTTAGCGTCTTTTACCACAGAACATATTTTAATAGTGGCTCTTAGGTTATACTGACATTAGAAGTTAAAGCAAGCTTAAAAAACTTGTCGAATATATTTACAAAATAGGTTTATTACTTTGTCTATCGTTGCTGTTGGAATTAATCATAAAACTGCACCTGTTGCAGTAAGAGAGAAAATATCTTTTAATCCAGATAAGCTCTCCATTGCCCTGCAAGAAATGCTTAATGCTGTTCAGTGTCGTGAAGTTGCTATCCTTTCTACCTGTAATAGAACAGAATTATATCTTGTACAAGAGGGTGATTTTGATGTTACGCAGCAACGGCTTATTCAATGGTTAGAAAAATTCCATAACGTACCTGCTTCAACTATCCTTCCTAGCATGTATTGGCATAAAGACCAGCAAGCCGTGAATCATATGATGCGCGTTGCCTGTGGCTTAGATTCACTTGTTTTAGGTGAGCCTCAAATTCTTGGCCAAATGAAACAAGCCTACAGTCAAGCTAAAGCGGCTGGCTCTATGTCATTAATCATGGAACGATTATTTCAACGTACTTTTGGTGCAGCAAAGCAAGTTAGAACAGAAACTGATATTGGTGCTAGTGCTGTTTCAGTCGCTTTTGCTTCTGTAAATTTAGCTAAGCATATTTTTGGTAGCCTTGAAAAAACAAAAGTATTATTGGTGGGAGCTGGTGAAACGATTGAATTAGTTGCTAAACATTTATATGAAAATAAAGTGGGTAAAATCACTGTTGCTAATAGAACACTTGCTCGTGCTGAAAACATGGCTAATAAAATTGGTGCTGATGTTATTACTTTAGCGCAAATACCAGAACATATGTGTAATGCTGATATTGTCATTAGTTCTACGGGGTCGACTTTACCACTTATCGGTAAAGGTATGGTTGAACAAGCGTTAGCGTCTAGAAAGCACCAACCTATTTTTATGGTTGATTTGGCTGTACCACGAGATATTGAAGAACAAGTATCAGAACTTGAAGATGTATTTTTATATACCGTTGATGACTTACAAAGCATTATAGCGAAAAACATTGAAAATCGTCGTAAAGCTGCGGTGCAAGCTGAGAGTATCGTTAATAGTCAAGCGGATGATTTTATGGCGTGGTTACGTGGTTTAAATACGCAAGATACGGTTATTAATTACCGTAAACAGTGTTTGAATAATCGTGATGTTCTACTTGAAAAAGCTTTTGTACAGTTAAAAAATGGTAAAAACTCTGAAGCTGTTTTAGCCGAACTTGCGACTAAACTCACTAATAAGTTTATGCATGCTCCCACAAGTGCTCTTCAGTCTGCTGCTCAAGGTGGTGAACTTGATAAACTCCTTTATTTACGTGATATTTTTGATCTTGATGAGCAAAATTAAGCTACTTTTTTTAACGAATAAATAATAGAAAAACTTAAATTTTTACCTCATTTAAGTAAAATCTAAGACCACCATTTATTATTAGTTATAACAACACGTGTGTCATTTCCCCTCTAGCATGGTCGATTACGTTATTACTGTGTTAGAATAGCGTCAATATAGTTTCCTCTCATCTAAAATATAAGAAAGTTTTCAATGAAATCATCAGTTTATCAGAAGCTTGAAGTGTTAGTAGAGCGTTTCGAAGAAGTACAAGCGCTATTATCCGATCCGGCAACCATTTCCGATCAAGAAAAGTTTCGTGCTTTATCTAAAGAATTTAAGCAGCTTGATGCCGTGACTTCAGTTTTTAATAATTATAAAAACGCGGAAGATGATTTTGCTACAGCAGAGCTAATGCTTAAAGATGAAGACCCTGATATGCGAGAAATGGCACAGGACGAATTTAAAGACGCTAAAAAAGCAGTAGCGACTATTGCTGATGAATTACAAATTTTATTATTACCGCGTGATCCGAACGATGACAACAATTGCTTTGTTGAAATACGTGCCGGTGCAGGTGGTGATGAAGCGGCTATTTTTGCAGGCGATATATTTAGAATGTACAGCCGTTATTGCGAAAAGAAAGGCTGGAAAATTGAAGTGATGAACAGTAATGAAAGCGAGCAGGGTGGTTATAAAGAGCTCATCATGAAAATTAATGGTGAAGGCGTTTATGGTCATATGAAATTTGAGTCTGGTGGACATAGAGTACAGCGTGTGCCAGCAACCGAATCTCAAGGTCGAGTACATACTTCAGCTTGTACCGTCGTTGTTATGCCTGAAATCCCAGAATCAGATGCGATTGAAATTAATAAAGCCGACTTAAAAGTTGATACGTTCCGTGCTTCTGGTGCAGGTGGTCAACATGTTAACAAAACTGACTCAGCTATTCGTATAACACATATTCCAACGGGTGTTGTGGTTGAGTGTCAAGAACAGCGCTCACAGCATAAAAACAGAGCGCAAGCAATGTCAGTACTACAAGCGCGACTTCAACAGGCAGAAGATGAAAAACGCCGTAGTGAAGAAGAATCGTCACGCCGTAACCTTGTTGCCAGTGGTGATCGTTCAGAGCGTATTCGTACTTACAATTTCCCGCAAGGTCGCATGAGTGATCACCGTATTAACTTAACATTATATCGTTTGAACGAGATCATGGAAGGTAGTCTACAGTTGATTATGGAACCTATAATGCAAGAAAACCAAGCTGATTTATTAGCTGAATTAGCTGAACAACATTAGTCGTAATTTTGTCAGTAATGTCGATTAAAAATGCAACTATAGCTTACTGTATAGCACAGGGGCAGGAGCAATTAGCTTCCTGTTCAGACAGTGCTAAGCTTGATGCTAAAATATTATTAGCGTTTGTACTTAATAAAGAAAATAGTTATTTACTTACTTGGCCTGAACGCGAGCTTTCTAGCCAAGCACTACAACAGTTTTTAACCTTATTACAAAGACGTATCGCAGGGGAGCCGATAGCTTATATTATCGGCGTAAAAGAATTTTGGTCTTTGCCTTTTAGCGTTTCACCGGTAACTCTTATTCCTCGTCCTGATACTGAAGTTTTGGTTGAGCTTGTTCTTGAACATTATAATGATGTAGAGACCTTACATTGTTTAGATTTGGGTACAGGAACAGGTGCTATAGCTCTGGCTCTTGCATCAGAACAGCCTCATTGGAAAATTGATGCGATAGACTTTCATGTTGATGCAGTCAAATTAGCAAAGAAAAATGCACAAAATTTACAGTTAACGCAAGTCAATATTTTTCAAAGTGATTGGTTTAGCGCGATTAATGATCAACTGTTTGATGTTATTGTTTCTAACCCTCCCTATATTGATGCTTTAGATGAAAACCTACAACAGGGTGATGTGCGTTTTGAGCCTAAATCAGCGTTGATTGCTAATGAAAAAGGTTTTTCTGATATTAAGCATATAGCACTCAATGCACTCAAATATTTAAAGCCTAAAGGTACATTATATTTTGAACATGGCTATGAACAAGCTGCAGAAGTACGAAGTATTTTGACCGCACTCGGTTATGATGACGCTCAAACCGTTAGAGATTTTAATGGGCATGATCGTATTACTTGGGCTTATCTAAAATAGAGCTACTGAGATAATAATTTAATCAAAGGAATACCATTGAAACACTTACATATAACCTTAGTAGTACTTAGTCTTAGCTTGTTTACTTACCGTTTTATTCTAACGTTCATCGCCTCCAAAAATATTAACAGTCAATGGTTAAAAATCAGCCCTCACATTATAGATACCTTACTCATTGTGGTAGGTATCGTACTTGCTGTAAAACTTAATATTAATCCTATAGAACAATTATGGTTAGCTGAGAAAATTTTAGCGTTATTTGCTTATATATTTACAAGCTATTACGCCTTGAAAATAGCGCGTAATAAACCAATGCAAATTATGGGGTATTTAGGCGCTATAGGCTGGGTAATGTTAATTATTCGTTTAGTCATGACCCGCGAAGCAATAATTTTTAGCTAAGCCTTACTTTTAGCGAAGTCTGATTTTTCGTTAAATAAGCAATGCATATACATAACAACTAACTAATCGAGTTATTTAAAATAAATTACTATGAATGAATTGTTTTTATCAGAATTAAAGTCTGTAGATAAAGATTTGCTGCAAAAACTTGTGTTAATTGAAGAACATGTTTTTCCAGATAACAGTGTGAAAACTGTCAAAATAGATGAGTCCTTAGACAGTTTAGAAACAATTATCAATCAATGTATTGCTGTTGTTAATGACATTGAATCACCGCTTGAAAAAGCTGAAGCTTTACTTAATGAGTTATATTTTCAGCACCTGTTTATTGACCGATATCAGACACGTTGGCCAATTTCTGCATACAGTGTAGCGAAAGGTTTAAATCAACGTGCTATGTCACCTATTGTTAAAGCGGCTTTAGTTAAAGAAATTATTTCTGCTTGTGGTTTTGAAACGGATCTCGTGTTCATTCCTAATAAAATTATGCTACGTCTGTGTTGTGATGAGCAGTTCGCGATAATTTTTGATGCTGTAACAGGTGAGTCACTTGATTGGACTGAGCTTGATGTACGTTTAGATGAGTTAGAAGGTGATCCAGGAGAAGATGAGTTAAAGACTATTGATGATAGTGTTGCTTTAGTTGAGCATTTATCCGCCCTAAAGAACACCTTAATTCAAGAGCAAGTCTTTGATAAAGCATTAACATGTGTTGATGTTCTTTTGTCATTAAACCCTAATGATCCATTACAAAGAAGAGATCGCGGTTTTTTATTACATCAACTTGATTGTTTCAAAGTTGCCGTAGATGATTATAGATACTTCGTTGAACAATGCCCTAAAGATCCAGCCGCAAAAATATTAAAAATTCAGCTTGAAAATATTAATATAGACAATAATATACTTCATTAATCTACTTGGTCATGGGTGTTAATAAAAGAGACCTCTATTACAATGTTTATACAATAAAATATTATGATAGAGATGTCGCTTGTCACGAATGATGCTGTAGTGCTGAGGTTTTTAGCGCTTATGTTAGAATGAATTAATAAAAATTAGCTTGTCATTGTATTAGCTAATTTAAACGTTCAAAGTACTCATTGATATTGAATAGTTCCGTGCTTTTTCCAGTAAGTTGAATCATACAACTTAACGTTGATGGTTTACTTTGATTCAATTTACTGTGGGTAGAAATATTAAAATACGTTATAAAAAACATTATTAGGAAGAATGATGACAATTAAATCCGTTTTAGTTAAAAATATTGAAGTTGCGAATGATAAACCATTCGTATTGTTTGGTGGTATGAATGTACTTGAATCGCGTGATCTTGCGATGAAAATTGCAGAGCAATATGTTGAAGTTACTCAAAAACTGGGTATACCTTATGTCTTTAAGGCATCCTTTGATAAAGCAAATCGCTCTTCAGTCAATTCATATAGAGGTCCAGGTTTAGATGAGGGCTTAAAAATATTTGAAGAAATCAAATCAACATTTAATGTACCGATTATCACGGATGTCCACGAACCCTATCAAGCACAACCGGTAAGTGAAGTTGTTGACGTTATCCAATTGCCTGCTTTCTTGGCCAGACAAACAGACCTTGTTGTTGCTATGGCTAAAACAGGTGCAGTGATTAATGTTAAAAAACCGCAGTTTCTTGCTGCTCATGAAATGAAACATATCATTACTAAGTTTGGTGAAGCCGGTAATGAGAATATTATTTTATGTGAAAGAGGAAGTTGCTACGGTTATAACAACCTTGTGGTTGATATGCTAGCAATGGACGAAATGAAAGACTATGCGCCTGTTATATTTGATGCAACACACGCCTTACAAAAGCCTGGTGGACGTAGTGATAGTGCAGATGGGCGTCGTGCTCAAGCTGCGCAATTAGCACGTAGTGGCATGGCTATAGGAATCGCTGGGTTATTTATTGAAGCACACCCAGATCCAACGGCTGCTAAATGTGATGGACCTTGTGCATTGCCACTTGATAAATTAGAACCTTATTTAGCTCAAATGAAAGCGATAGATGATTTAGTTAAAGGTTTTAAACCGCTTATAACTGACTAATAGCCATTTTATTTAATTATTGCTCTCTTGTACTGACTCAAAGAAACTAATATGGGTTACTTTTAATCCCAATAGCGAGCTATTGTTGAACCAAGTACCTGCCTTGATTATTTTCTCTTGGTACAACAAGAACATAAACTGAATAGAATGGGTATAGTTATTAAGTTTTCACTTAAATTTAGCATAAAAAAAAGGTGTCCTAGGACACCTTTTTTTATGAGTGGTCTAAATAGTAAAGACCTTACTTCAGTATATGTGCGAGCATTATGAAATAAGTAATTACGAGGAGGAATTTATTATCCTATTAATTACTAATCCCTTTGCAGTCTTACTTTAAAAGTGTTTACTTTAAAAGCGGTTACTTTAAGAGGACTACAGTAGAGTGTAGTTCAATATAATTATTCAGCAATTAAATTTGTTTTACTTAGGGTGATTGACTTGTTTTTATTAGCCATTTGCTTTTTTTTCGCAATATTTGAATTCATTATTAACGCATCGTAATTAATATTAAGTGGCGTTAACGTTATTTCTAGGCTGTTGTGTGCGGTTGCTAATAATTGAGCAGAATTAACTAATTCTGCCTTAACAAGTAGTGCTTTAGGTAAGGCTGCGGTCGCTATATTACTTAATAAAGCCGTAGAGAATAATGCGACAAGTAAAGTCGTTATTTTAATGCACTGTTTCATTTTTTGTCCTGTATCTGATCTAATAATAAATTTTACTACCCTATAGATTTACTCAGACTTTTCTCGCGCGGTTTACTTTTTTAAAATAAAGCGTGTGGGTTGGGGGTCACACGCTTTATCTTACTGTAATAAAACATTGAGATGATGTCCTTCATCTACGTTGTGAATAATACGCACTATTATGAATAAATAAAAATGACTTAAATTAATCTTATGCATTAGAAAAACTAATGCATAGCTGTTATGCTATTCAGTACCGTTTCTATGCGTTCATAACGCGCATAGTTTAAGTTATATTAAATAATACAGGTACATTTTGGCTAGTATACTCCCACCATTAAAGGCGCTTAGGGTTTTTGAGGTTTCTGCAAGGCAGCTTAGCTTTACACGCGCAGCAGAAGAGCTTTTTGTTACACAAGCGGCAATTAGTCATCAGATTAAATCGTTAGAGGAGTATTTAGGCCTTAAATTGTTTATGCGAAAAAATCGTGCTTTATTTCTAACGGAAGAAGGGCAAGCTTATTATTTAGATATAAAAGATATTTTTACGTCTTTACATGATGCGACTGAACGTTTGTTGGCGCGGGGTGCCAAAGGGTCAATAACCGTTAGTTCACAAGCAAGTTTTGCTATTCAATGGTTAGTCCCAAGATTAACGGCATTTAACGCATTACATAGTGAGATTGATGTAAGAATAAAAGCGGTTGATCAAGCGGAGAATTCACTTACTGAAGATGTAGATATCGCTATTTATTATGGTCGAGGTCGCTGGCCAAATATTCATGCAGATAAATTGAATACCGAGTACTTAATTCCAGTTTGTTCTCCTTTATTAATACAAGACAATGTAGCGAATGGTAAACCGGCTCTTTTGTCGTTAGAGGACTTATCTGCGCACACGTTATTACATGATACTTCGCGTAAAGATTGGAAACGTTGGTTTAAACAAGTGGGTGTTAAAGGCGGTAATGTAAATCATGGCCCTATATTTAGTCATTCAGCTATGGTTCTACAAGCCGCTTTACATGGCCAAGGTGTTGCGTTGGCATACAGTGTTTTAGCTAAGCCAGATATTGATTCAGGGCGTTTAGTTTGTCCATTTAATGACGTTTTAGTCAGTAAAAATGCTTACTTTATTGTATGCCGTGAGAATCAAAAAGAAATTGGTAAAATAACAGCTTTTAGGCAATGGATGTTAGATATGGTTGAATCCGAACAAGAACAAATTACCGATGGACAAATAAGTTAATGAATAGTTTAGAAGCAATTAAACTTGAAGATGGTAGTAATATTTCAATACTAAGTAATACCGTAGACAATCCTAAAGCACAGATTGTTTTTGCTCATGGTGCAGGTGCAAATATGACGCACGAATTTATGAATGAAATGTCTTTATTACTTAACGAGAGGAAGATTAATGTTTTACGCTTTAATTTTCCTTTTATGGATAAAAGAGCACTCACAGGTAAAAAATACCCACCAGATAGGATGCCTAAATTATTATTATGTTATGAAGCGGTAATTAAATACGTTGTTGAGCATGTTAATGAGGGAGTCAATGGTAATAAGCTACCGCTATTTATTGGCGGTAAATCTATGGGGTCTCGTGTGGCCGCGAGTTTAGTTGCGGACTCAGTCGTATCAAAAGCCACTTTTCTTACTAAAGTTGAAGGTGTTTTTTGTTTAGGCTACCCCTTTCATCCGACTAAAAAACCAGAAAAACTGCGTTTAGAGCCATTGGTAGAGGCGAGTAAGCCTATTTTGATCGTACAAGGTGACCGAGATACCTTGGGTAATGAAGCTGAAATTATTAGCTATCAACTACCTAAACAGTGCCAGTGTGTTTTTTTAGTAGACGGGGATCACAGTTTAAAACCCAGAGTAAAATCAGGTTTTACTTACTCAGCCCATATGCGTCATGCCGCTACAGAAATAGTCACGTTTATTGATGAGTTAACAAAAAGTATTGGTTCAAATAATGACAGCAATAATGAGATAATTAGATGAGTAAGATGAATATAACCAAGCATAAATACCTAGAATTTTGTAATCAGCCTAATTTAGTGCGATGTATGATGATTTTTGTTGGTATCAGTGGCTGTTTTTCTGTACTATTCGGCGCTTGGTTAGCCCATGGCGGTCAAGCATTACCCGTAAAGGTACAATCTAGCTTGGCAACTGCATTACAATATCAGTTTTTTCATACTCTTGCGTTATTTGTAACTTTAGTTTGGCTGAAAACAGCGGAGCAATCTAAGGTATTGTTTAGTGCCTGTATTGCTTTTGTTATCGGAATGTTGTGCTTTTGTGGCGTAATATACATTAAAACATTTTTTGAACTTGCCTTATTAGGGAAGTTAACACCTTTTGGTGGTATTGCTTTTGCGATAGCTTGGCTATTGTTAGCATTTGAAAGTAAAAATAATTTTTAGCTACAATCAATGTAGTGTTAATAGTTTGATGATTATACTCTTCAATATAATCGTTAGATATATAAGGTAAAAATAACATATGACCTCTATCGTATTATTTTGTCGACCAGGCTTTGAAAAAGAGTGTGGTGCAGAAATCCAAGAAAAAGCAGCTTGGAATGAAATGTATGGCTATTTAGAGCTAAAGAAAAATCAAGGTATCGTTTTTTTTCATTTACATGTAAGTGAGCATGGTGAAGCATTAATGAATACGTTGCCACTTAAGCGACTTATTTTTGCTCGCCAGTGGTTTGTTACGTTAACGGATACAATAGAGTTACCTGACTTTAATCGTGTTGAAGCGATTACAGAGGCATTAGGTAATGAATGGCGCTATAGCGACCTACGTATGGAAATGCCGGATGACAACGACGGTAAAGCATTAAGTAAGTTTTGTCGCAAGCTTTCAGTCCCTTTACGTCAAGCGTTACGTAAAGGGCAAATTCTTACTCAGAAAAGTAATAACTCTGCAGATGATCCTGATGGTGCTATTTTACATGCGCTATTTCTAACGGGAAAAGAAGTAATTTTAGGCTTTTCATTAGTACGTAATAGTTCTCCACATGTGATGGGGATTCCACGCTTAAAATTTCCAAGTGCATCACCAAGTCGTTCTACTTTAAAGCTTGATGAAGCCTTTTTATATTTTATCCCTCGTGATGAATGGGATGAACGATTAACATCCGGTATGAATGCTGTTGATTTAGGTTCAGCACCAGGCGGTTGGACCTATCAATTAGTACGACGTGGCATGATGGTTACGGCTATAGATAATGGTCCTATGGCAGAATCCTTAATGGAAACAGGACAAGTTAAACATAAAATGATGGACGGGTTTAAATACGTACCAACGAAGCAAAATGTTTATTGGCTTGTATGTGACATGATAGAGAAGCCTCAACGTGTTGCTAAATTAATGAGTGAGTGGTTATTACAGGGGCATTGTAAAGAAGCGATGTTTAACCTGAAGTTACCAATGAAAGGCCGTTATCAGCAAGTCAATAACGACTTACAAGCGATAAAGGATGCGTTTGGTGTACATAACGTCAAGTATGAGCTTTATGCAAAACATCTGTATTATGATCGTGAAGAAATCACTGTGCATGCGCGCTTACTTTCTCCGGCACCATTAGCTAAGAATAAAGAATAAAGAGTAAGTAATCGCTTTATTCTGCTAGATAACTTTAAGTCATTTAGCAGAATAAAACCGTTTAAAACTAAAGACTGTAAAATAAAAAAGAGCTATCAAGTGATTAATCTTGATAGCTTTTTTATTTTAATACTGTATTACATAAACGTATGTTAATAAACTATGATTTATAGTCTCTCAAGTAAAGCTTGTGTAAAGTCTGTAGTGCCGTGAGTACCACCTAAATCACCCGTAGTTCTATCACCTGTTGCAATAACATCAGTGATTGCGGCTCTAATTTTTTCTGCTTTATCACCCATATCTAAATATTCAAGCATTTGAATTGCTGCTAATATTACAGACGTTGGGTTAGCTAAGTTTTTACCGGCTATATCTGGAGCACTACCGTGAACGGCTTCAAATATTGCACAATCTTCACCAATATTAGCGCCTGGAGCCATACCAAGTCCGCCAACTAAGCCGGCACATAAATCAGATAATATATCACCGAACAAGTTAGTTGTAACGATGACATCAAATTGCTCAGGGTTCATAACTAGCTGCATACAACAGTTATCAACAATCATTTCAGTTGATTCAATTTCTGGGTAGCGTAGTGCAACTTCGCGCGCAACTTTTAGGAATAAACCTGAGGTAGATTTCAAAATATTAGCTTTATGAACAGCCGTTACTTTTTTACGACCCTCTTTAATAGCCGTTTCATAAGCAAAAACTAATATTTTTTCAGCGCCGTCACGTGTAATAATACTCATCGCTTGAGCTTCTGTGCCGTCTTCTGAGGTAACTTGACCTACGCCAGAATACATGCCTTGAGTATTTTCACGAACCGTTAAGATATCAATGTTTTCGTAACGTGCTTTAGTCCCTTTAAATGACAATACTGGACGTAGGTTAGCATACAACTTAAATTGTTTACGTAAGGTAACGTTGATTGATGTAAAGCCGCCACCAACGGGGGTTGTTAGTGGTCCTTTTAAAGCTATCTTATTTTTCTCAATCAGTTTGATTGTTGCTTCAGGTACTAATTCGCCGTGTTTTTCTAGTGCTGTTAAACCTGCGTCTGCAAACTCATATTCAAAATTACAGCCTACTTTATCTAATACTTTAATTGTAGCTTCAATAATACTTGGACCGATACCGTCGCCTGGGATTACTGTGATAGTTTGTTTAGTCATTGAATTCACCTTATCATAATATTGTGGAGTTATAAGTCGTCAGTTTTTACGTCAACTTACGACAATATATAGTTAATTATTTAATGTATAGTCGTTGCTATTTATTCGGATCAAGCCGAGTGCTTTAGTTAACGTATCGCGTTGGCAGACACGTTTTATAATATGACTATGCTTTTTATGAGAACCGGAAAATTTTATAATCACAGCTAAATTATCAAATAATGTAGATTAGCCAGAAAATAAAAAAGTATAGTAGTGGATTAACTCGTTAGTATCAATCTGACTTTAGCCTATAGTAGGTCGTTGTGGCGTATAGTCATTATTTCCATTATCAATGGCTGTTATATGATTATGAGGGGCTGTTGATCTTTCGTGGTTAAAATGAGTTCAAGGTAAAGGTGTTTTAATGGCGGCGAGTAGTATGTTGGCTAGTCACTCTAAGTAAGGACTATGCAATAAAGGATAAAGCGCTTTTAGCTGAGTCCTTCGGATAGCGTTTGTTGTTCATTTTATGATGTTATTCTATCTTTATGTAGAATAACCACATTACAAAGACTTTGCTTGGTATAAAGACTCAACGAAAAGGGGCCAAACAACCTCGAAAGATCAACTGCCCCTAATCATAAAGCTAGGCTAAAGAGAGGTTAAGCGTATGTCTTTTAAGTTAAAGCCCAAAGGAATATTTTGTTTTAATGTTAAAAGCTTTCTTGCTAACTCTATTTGCTCGTGACTTTGTGCTAACTTTTCAGCCAGTGATTCTTTCACGTCGGTAGCGCTAAGAATCGCCTTTAATGATCCATATTGATTGAGTAATTTAGAGGCATTGACTTGACCAATACCACTAACACCTTCAATTTTATTGGTATTGTCACCCGTTAGGGTCCAAAAATCTAACAGCTGAGATGATTTAACATTGAATTTACTTTGTACGTATTCTTTATCTAGATAGCGACGATTGAAGTGATCGTAAAGGTGAATATTATCGCTAAGTAAGGGTAAAAACCCTTTATCAGTCGACACTATAGTTACCTTTTGTCCATGTTTTGCCATTTTTATAGCTAACGTTGCAATAAGATCATCGGCTTCATCTTCAACCGATGTTAATGAGTCAACACGATGCTCCATAAAGGCATCTTGTATCTCTGTTAAGCTATCTGCGAGGTGATTAGGCATTTTTTTTCTGCCTTTTTTATAGCCTTCGAAAAGTTGGTAGCGCCAACAGGGCTCTTGACTATCAAAAACAGCAAGGGCATGTGTAGGCTCATGCATATTAATTATTTTGACTAATGCATTTACACAATTTTTCTGTGTATTAAAGAGTACTTGCTTCTGGGTACTTAGCGATAATTCGTTGCTATCCTCTTGATTTTTTTTAGTAAAGTGGCGTTCTTGTACTGCATATACACGACGTATTAAGTTTAAAGCATCGATCAGTATTAAATGAGCAGCCAATGTTAATGCTCGATAACTTTATAACAAGGAACATATTTACTACCGGGTAGTTTCATACGTCCTTGGTTTACAAATGAAGCAAGTAATTTATCCATTAATGCCATAATTTCTTTGTCGCCAGAAATCTCAAAAGGACCAAACTCTCTAATTGCTTTGATACCGTCAGCTTTTACATTACCAGCAACGATGCCTGAGAAAGCCCGACGTAAATTAGCCGCTAGTTCAGCAGTAGGTAGTCTACGGCTGATCATTATATCGGCCATGTTTTTATGGGTTGGCTCAAAAGGATGTTGAAAATCATCCGCTATCATAAGTGACCAATTAAAGTGAAAAGCATCGCCTGTTTCTTTTCTATATTCAATAACTTTATCTAAACCATGCTTCATTACTTGCGCAACTTTAACAGCATCATCAACAATTATTTGGTATAAAGATTGGGCTCTTTCACCTAAAGTAGCGCCAATAAAAGCATCTATTTCATTAAAATATTCAATAGCGCTAGCTGGGCCTGTAAGGATGATAGGTAATTGTTGGCCTGCATTTTTTTCGTTGAGCATAATACCTAAAATATACAGTAATTCTTCGGAGGTTCCTGCTCCTCCAGGGAAAATAATAATACCGTGTGACATACGAACAAATGCCTCTAAGCGCTTTTCAATATCAGGCATTATCACTAATTCATTTACAATGGGATTGGGAGGCTCAGCTGCGATAATGCTTGGTTCGGTTAGCCCTATATATCGTCCTTCTTTAATACGTTGTTTTGCATGACCAATGGTTGCTCCTTTCATTGGTCCTTTCATGGCTCCTGGGCCAGAGCCTGTACATATATTGAAACTACGTAAGCCAAGCTGGTAACCGACGTCTTTGGTATATTTATACTCATGATCTGTAATAGAGTGCCCACCCCAACAAGTGACTAAATTAGGGTCTGTTTCTGGCAATATAGCATTTGCATTTCTAACAATATCAAAAGTAGCATTGGTTATTGCTTGTGATGTGCATGGCATTTTTTTATATCGACTATGAATAAAAATAATATCACGTAGTACTGCTGATAGATGTTCTCTGACCCCCCTAATAATGAGACCGTCAACAAAAGCATGTTCAGGAGGATTTTTTAAATCAATTTTTACGCCGCGTTCTCGCGTTAATACTTGTATTTCAAATGAGCGATAATTTTTATATATTTCTTCTGCATCATCAGTTGTTGAACCCGCATTTAGTACAGCAAGGGAGCAATTTCGATAAAGCGTATACAATGAGCTACTGACAGACTGCTGTAGTTGATCTACTTCAGATTGTGATAACAAATTCATGTTACCAACAGGATTAATTTGAGTATGCATTTAAGCACTCCTTTAGGCTAATTGTGCGATTGTATTAACGATGATTTATTCGTAAGACTCTAATGCGGATTTAGCGGTCATTTAATTTTTTAACAGTAAATAACTTGATTTTTACCTTGTTTTTTAGCTTTGTACATTCCTTCATCAGCTCGCTCGAAAGCAATATGGATATTATCATCTGATTTTATATGAGTTACGCCAATTGAAAGGGTAATGCTAACTTTGTCATTTTTAAACTTAAAGGGTAGACGAGCGATACTTTTATTTAAGGCATTAAGCTCTGCTATAAGTGCTTTTTCTTGTACTTTGGTATAAATTAAAACGAACTCTTCTCCGCCATAGCGACCGACAAAAGCCCCTTTACTAATATTTTTTACTATTGTATTAGCAATCACTTGCAGTGTTTTATCACCGGCGGTATGGCCATAGGTATCATTAATATTTTTAAAGTCATCAATATCGATAACAGCAAGCGCAAGTTCAAAATGCTTATGATGAAAACGAACCATTGCTTTGGCAAAATAATCATCAAAAGCTGCTCGGTTAGCGAGCTTTGTTAGTGCATCGGTCATACTTTTTTGTTGTTGAATGGCAAGGTTTTCTTCAAAAATCTTACTTTGTTTTTCAAGTAACTCTACTTTTGATGACATTTCAGTGAGCTTTTTAGAAAGCTGTTGATGGTTTTTCTGTTCAAATTTAGATTTTTGCTCTAAAGTTTTAGCAATAAATTTAAGCTTGTCATGAATGTCATCTTTAACTTCATTTAAGGAGAGCGCTTTTTCAACACTTCCCGTCATATCAGTTAATTGACTTTGTAATTTTTTATTGATTTTATTATTTGTTATTTGAGAGTTTTCCTGTGCGACTATTGTTTCTTTAACTGCACTTTGTACCGTAGTTAATGTTGCACTTAATTGAGTTAAAAAGTTTTTAGCATTGTTTTGTTCGTCTTTGAAGTCTGCAACAATCACATCAAAAATAGCAATTAAGTTAAGTAAAACTTCATCACTTGATGTGTTTAACATTAAATTTTTCTTTATCGTTAATAAATCGTTCGTATGTTCTTTAGATAAGGGTAATGAACTCAAAGAGGTTGATATTTTCTCTAGTACTTTGGTATCAAAATTTATTGATTTTTTTTGATTTAACTGTTCATTTTTTGTTGTGATAATATCAGGCGCTTGTACAACACTTTTAGTCACATCAGATTTTTTAGCTTTTAACGCGTGATCATAAAAGGTCAGTAATTGACTCAGTAAAGGAATATATTGAATTAACGCATCTTTACTGTCTTTTGTTTCTGTTAATAAAGTGCGGAGATCTCTACGTAACTCACCTGGTAAGCCATTAATTTTTTGTAAATTTCGTCCGGCTTGATTAAATTGCTCATGCATATGAGAAATATTTTTTTCATTCGTAATACTATGCTGTTGCAATAATTTAGAAATAATATCAATTTTTTCTTCAATATCAGAAATTGGCGCAGATTTAGTAAATAAAGTTCTTAATTGTGCTAAACGATTATCTAATTCAAGATCAATACCTTTGGATATTAGTGTTAATTTACTAATAAATTGGATGAGAAGATTAGATTGCTGACTAAAGTCATTTTCTAGTAAACCACGAGACTCAATTGCCGTATCAAGTTTCATTTTTAGTTCTGCTAGTTGCTTTTGAGCAATAGACGTATCATTCATAAAACCAATATATCCTTAAGTTAGATAGATTAAATATTTTTTAAAAATGGTGAAGTACCATATACCATCGTTTATGACTCAACTCTTGACTGAGTCAAGTAACGCTTGAGCATTAATATTTATTGAGTATAAAACATAAAAACGTTATTTATCAGTATTAGAGTGAAAAAAGCATTATTGTTAATTATGTTTTTTAGGACTTAAATCTGTGACATTTTACAGCCCTTATATTAAATAATAAGGACTTTTTTATACGCTAAATGCTATGACTAAATTAATCATAGTAATATCTCTATTTTTTGCATAATAATTATTGTGATTTACGACGGTTATTATGAATAATTTATCGTGTTCCGTAGAAGCTTATTACACAGAGTACTATTCAAGTGTCACTTTACTGGCGTAATGTTCTGGCAAAAGGCGCTTGATGGGTAGAACTACTTCTAAACGGGTTAATATCTAATCCGCCTCGTCGAGTATAACGTGCAAAAACAGTTAATGTTTCAAGTTGACATAATTGTTGTAAGTCGCAATATATTCTTTCAACACACTGTTCATGAAATTCATTATGTTGTCGGAAGGAAATTAAATATTTTAGTAGTACGGCATGATTTATTGCTTTGCCACGATAGTGAATATAAATAGTTGCCCAATCAGGTTGATTGGTAATTAAGCAGTTAGACTTTAATAAGTGGCTGACTAAATGTTCTTCTACAGGGACGTCTCGTTCTTGTTTATTTTGTGCATCGGCTAACAGTTGTGCATTATATTGATAATTATCAATGCTAATATCTTCACCATCGATACAAATACATTCCTCTTTGTTTTTAATAATATCCAATGCAGGGCAGTGGTCAACACCAAATAAACTCACGGTTGCTTGAGACATGGCTATTTTTGAGAGGTCTTCAACGAGTGTTTTTTCAACGTCTCTAACACTTGTGAAACGTGTTTGATTAAAACTATTCAAATATAACTTAAATGACTTTGATTCTACAATGTTTTCACTTGTGCAAGGAAAACGAAACTCTGCTACGGCAACTACAGGTTTACCTTTTTCATTAAGCCATGATAATTCATAGCCGTACCAAACATCTTCACCAACAAAGGGTAAATTATTCTGATTGATAGCTAAATCATCTCTATTTAAACTTCTAGGTACACCTTGTAGTAAATCTGCGTTATATTCGCTGCAATATTGTGTAGTCTTACCTAGTGTTAATTTACTTAGTTCGGTTGCATTTTGATAATTGGACATAAAATTTTCAGTAGTGATCTAGTATATCGCTATTTTAAAGGATCTTTTCTTTATATGACATCTACAAATAAAAATTTAACACAAACGCTTTTAAACTTCAGTCAAAATTATAGTCAACAACATATTGATAAATTGGGACACCTACCTATTATTGCACACGATAAAGAATGGTTATCGCTTTGTGAAGTAGGCCCACATGATGCCGAGCATTATTACTGGCAACCCGTTGCTATAGAAACGGTTGTATTAACAGATGAAAATGAATCAACATTGTCTTTTTCGAATGTGGAATCAGCCTTAGAACTTCAGTTACATGCTGATATTAAAACGTATTTCACGACTATTTTTAGTAGTGATATCGAAGCAATATGCAGCGAAGGTAAGTTATCTCTGCTTTTTGCTTGGAACAAAGAAGACTTTGCACGCTTACAAGAAAATATTATCGGTCATATCTTAATGAAACAGAAGCTTAAGCAAGATGAAACCATTTTCTTTGCTGTTACTGATGAAGAAGATATGATCATTTCTCTTGATAATACGAGTGGTGAGGTTTGGGTTGAACGGGTGGGTTGTAAACCACATAAAAAGCTGAGTGATACATTAGTTGATTTTATAAGTCAGTTGTCAACAGACCCTAATACTTTAATCTTTGAAGATAAATAAAATATACGCACTTATCTATATCGGCTTATGCCTATTATAAAAATAATTATATTTGACCTATTTTAAAATTTTACTGCTATTGTGAGTTGTTAACTCATAGAAGCTAGTTGTGACGGCGGAGGATAGTAATGAATGATAAAGTATCGATAGACAATGTAGATAACAGTATAAATGAAGGTATTAAAGTTCAAGCAACGTATTTAGATGCGAATGAATTGAAATTAGCGGCATCACTTTTATATCAAGCCTACCATGATGATCCTGTATTTTTAGAAATATTTAAGAGTGAGAAAGATGATTATGAACAACGTCTTCGAGGAGCTATTAGGGAAGAACTTAATGCTTTTTGGCAAGCTAAACAGCCTATCATTGGCTTATACCTAGGTGAAACTATGGTTGGTGTCGCTTGTATTAACAGCCCCGATGAGGCACTAACAAGTGAACGTTTTTGGCATTGGCGTCTTAAAATGCTGTTAAATGCAGGCTATTTTAGCACTAAGCAAATGATGGAAAAAGAGCAAAGTGTGCTAGCGGCAGTCCCTTTAAAAACATTTCATTTTTTATCTTTTATTGCTATTCACCCTTTACATCAACAGCATGGTTTTGGTCACTATTTAATGGCAGCGGTTAATACGATACTTGATGAACACCCAAAGAGTGAAGGTGTTGCTGTTTATGCCACGTCTGGAAAATTTAAAGCGTTTTTCAATAATGTAGATTATGAGACCGTTCAAAATGTTACGGTAGGTAATGTTTGTGGTGCTGTGATGGTTCATTACCGAGATACACAATAAAATGATGCTTTACCGTCTTTTTATAAGACGGTTTAATTTTATTAGCGCTTAACTTCGTTATCAAAATGCATATAATTGACTTTTTAGTCATATATTCCCTCCTAATTGATATCCCCCTTTGATTTTAATATAAAAGAAGAACAGATAATGTCCCTTATTTTTGTAAGACATGTCTTACACTTTTGTAAGATATATGGGCAATTGTTACAGGTTTATTGAACGTAAATTCTATAAGTTATTGATAATTAATTAATAGTTAACATTCCTTTTTTTTACATTATTATAACATAGTGTTTTTTATTACTAATAAAGCTTTCTAAGTCATATTTAGGTGTACTATTAGTCCTGTCAGGAAGACAAGGAGCAGGAAGCTCTAGCGTTACTTGTAATGCTACTAGGGAAAGACAAGTTATTAGGGGACACTAATTACTTTAAGGATTTACCGAGGATGGTAAGATAACTTATGGATTGAGTAAAGTATAGGATGCAGTGGATGCAATTCAAGGAAGATGTAAGTAAGGATACTTAATGTAAATGAAAAAGGAAAACCTGAAGCAGGATGCTTTAATTTATTTTACTTAGGTAATATTTATAAGCGGGTTTAACAGGGAGGCTTTAGGGATGAAGTCTAGTGGTAGGATGCCACTATGGATGATATGAACAAGGATGTGACTTGGTTAGGATAACCAATGTCAGGAAGACTGTAGTTATGGATGACTATTATTAAGGAATGTTAGCTAAGGAAAGTTAATTAAAGGATAAATAACACGGATTGTTGATTAGTACATCAAAGGATAATCACTGTCAGGAAGACACTAATTACGGATGATTAAACTAGAAATAGAATAAGTTTCTAGAAAAGGATATGAGTGGACTCATAAAGGATAGACTAAGGAATAGTTTTTCAAGGAAGAGATGAGATCATTAAATATGTGTGCAGGATGCACCATATAAGCTAGTTATAGAGATGCGACTCATTGAGTCGCATTTTTTATTTCTGCTATAAATTTCTAATACTACATCGGTTAAATTCTTGCCCATTTGTACGGGCTAAAATAAACCAAGGCTACGTTACTTTCAATCCCAATAGTGTGCTTTGCTTAATCAAGTACCTTACCTTAATTCATTTTTCACTTAGCACAACAAAATTACAGGTTTAATACCATTGGTATTATTATGTACGTGTATAGTTGAGATACAAAAGTTTAACGTATAAAAAAGGAGTAATATAATTACTCCTTTTTATCATTAATATATTTTAGCTGATTTATGTATTAACAATTATAAAACGTTTTATGCTTTGGTCGCTGCTTTCATTTCACTAACAAAATGTGCTAATTGAGTAATCATCTGGCTATTATCAGCAAGATTGTCTTCAATAATTTTTACCACAGCAGAGCCACTAATTGCACCCAAGGCTCCTGCAGAAAGTGCCTCTTTAACTTGTTGTGGTGTTGAAATGCCAAACCCTAATATAGGAGGAGCAGCATTATATTTAGTTAAATTTTCAATTAAGGTATGTGCTGTGCTAGCAACAGTATTTTTTGGCGTATCAGGCGTATCTACGCCCGTAACACCAGCACGACTTAATACATAAGTATAACCACGAGAATAAGACGATACTTCACGTAATGTTTCATCACTTGCATTAGGAGGAGCAATAAAAATTGGCGCTACGCCGTGCTTTAACGCAGCTTCTCTAAATGGTGCACTTTCACGCATAGGTACGTCAGCAATTAATACAGAATCTACGCCTGCTGCGCCCATATCTCGATAAAAAGTATCTATACCACGCGCAAAAACTAAGTTGCCATATAATAATAAACCGATTGGTATTTGCGGCGCATATTCTCTAACTTGCTTTAATATATCAATACATACATCAGTATCAATGCCGGCACCTATAGCGCGAAGTGCAGCATGTTGAATAGTTAGACCGTCAGCACTTGGATCTGAAAATGGTATGCCTAACTCTAGTGAATCTGCTCCGGCATCAATTAAGCTTTTTATAACAGCAAAAGATTGCTCTGCATTAGGATCACCAATCATAACAAAAGGGATAAAAGCTTTTTCATTTTTTTCCTTTAAAGCCGCGAATGATGCTTGGTAACGAGCGCCTGCTTGTTGAATATTCACGGCTTGAGTCGGTGCTTGTGACATTATGCTTCTCCTCTGTGTTTAACTTTTTTAGCTGATGAAGCTTCTTCAGGTGAAAGAATTGCGTGTACATGCGCTAAATCTTTATCACCACGACCAGAAAGGTTAACTAAATAGATAGTTTCTTCTGTAGCCGCTTCTGCCATTTTTAGTGCTTGAGCAAGAGCATGAGACGATTCAAGAGCAGGAATAATACCTTCAAATTTTGCTAATGCCTGAAAGGCTGCTAACGCCTCATCATCATTAATAGGAACATATTGTGCGCGACCAGTATCTTTTAAAAATGCATGCTGAGGACCTACAGCGGGGTAGTCAAGACCTGCTGAGACTGAATAAGACTCTTCAATTTGTCCTGATTTATCTTGCATTATATAAGTGTAGTTACCATGCAACATGCCTTTAGTACCGGCAACAAGTGTTGCGCCATGTTGGTTAGTATCAATACCTTTACCACCGGCTTCAACACCAATAAGTTTAACGCCTTCCTCTTCAATAAAGTCGGTAAACATACCAATAGCATTTGAACCACCGCCAACACACGCTATAACATAATCAGGTAGGCGGCCTTCTTCTTCAAGAAACTGTATTTTAGCTTCTTCACCAATCATTTTTTGAAATTCACGCACAATTGTTGGAAATGGGTGTGGCCCTGCAGCCGTACCTAATAGATAATGCGCATTTTCATAATTTGCAGACCAATCTCGAAGAGCTTCATTTACCGCATCTTTTAAGGTACCTGATCCGGCAGTCACTGGGATAACTTCAGCGCCCATTAATTTCATACGAAAAACATTAGGTTGCTGACGTTCACAATCGACAGCGCCCATGTAAACTCTACATTTTAAACCAAGTAATGAACAAGCAATAGCGGTTGCTACACCATGTTGTCCTGCTCCTGTTTCAGCAATGACTTCCGTTTTACCCATACGCTTAGCTAGCAAGGCTTGACCTAAAACTTGGTTCGTTTTATGCGCGCCGCCATGAAGCAGATCTTCTCGTTTTAAATAAATTTTAGCGAGCGGGTTTTTAACAATATTACGACAACAGGTTAGTGGTGTTGGTCGTCCGGCATATTTGGTTAATAGGTTATTGAACTCAGTTAAAAAAGCTTCATCAGTTTGAGACTCAATAAAAGCTTGTTCTAATTGTTGTAATGCAGGAACTAATAGCTCACCCACATACATACCCCCAAACTCACCAAAATAGGCAGGTAAGAACGTTTTTTGTGCGTTGTTTTCTTTTTCAATATTTTGAGTGTTATCTGACATTTTAATAATTCCTAATTTGCGAAAATACTTGTGAAAGTTTTTCGCTTGATTTAATACCTGGGCTATCTTCAACACCAGAGTTAAGGTCTAGACCAAATAAATCAACATGGGTTAATTGCTCGATGGCTTGACCAATATTGTCATTATTCAAGCCGCCTGCTAAAAAGCTTTTTGATAAATTTTGCTCACTTAAGGCTAACACTTGCCAATTAAATGATTCACCACTGCCAGGGCTTTTTCCATCAAGTACATGATGGCTAACAGCTTGATTAAGTAAAGGTACGCTTTGTGTTACAGGGCTTGCTTGCCATACTTGACAGTAATCACAATTGTTTGCTATCAGCTCAGCCTTTAATGCGGCAATATATTGGTCATCTTCACTGCCGTGAAGTTGCACAGCACTTAGGTTCAGTGCCTTGACTAAATCTATAATTGTCTCTCGGTCATCATTAACAAAAACACCAACATATTCTAGCTTAGGGACTGCTTGAATAATGTTTAGTGCTTGACTTTTAGTGACATAACGCGGTGATTTTTCGGCAAAGATAAGTCCACCAAAACGAGCACCAGCATCAGCGGTAGCGGTAGCATATTTTTTATCTGTTAAACCACACACCTTATTATTACCAAAAATTAGCTTTCTACAGGCTAAATCAATATCTTGGTAAGGATTGTTTTTTGGATCCATTAACGAGCTACCCACTAAAAATCCATCAACGGCTGGAGCTAACTCTCTTATTTGATCATGGTTATAAATACCTGATTCAGAAATAATAATTCTGTCGTCAGGTAAGGTTGGAGCGTATTCAAATGTACGTGATATATCAGTACTTAGATCACGCAAATTACGATTATTTATACCGATCATTCTTGCATTAAGTTTTATCGCTCTATCACGTTCGTCTTCTGTGGATATTTCGGTTAATACGGCTAAATTATATTGTTCTGCAACCGCAGATAACTCACGGTATTCATCATCTGATAAAACGCTAAGCATTAATAAAACAGCGTCAGCACCATAATGTCTTGCTAAATATACTTGGTAAACATCAATAAAAAAATCTTTATTAAGTACCGGACAATTCACCGATTCAGTAACAATTTTTAAGTAATCAAAGTTACCTTGAAAATATTTTTCATCGGTTAATACCGATATAGCCGCCGCGTATTTATCATACGTTTGGCAAATAGCTTTTACATCAAAATCGGGACGAATAAGCCCTTTAGAAGGAGACGCTTTTTTACACTCAAGAATAAAACCGGCATAAGGTTTATCTGGTGTGCGTGTTAAAGCGGCATACATATCTTTAGTGGTAGGTATTAAGTCGTCAATAAAATCTTCTAATGGCTTACTTATTTTTAATGCGTCAATTTCAATACGCTTATCATCTACTATTTTTTCTAATATATTTCTTTCTGCTGAAGTATCAGTTAGTGAAAGATCAGTTTTAATATTTGAATTCATATTATTTATCAGCCTTTGCGTCAATGTCGATACTAGCATTGGTATTACTAGAAGGGTAACTAGCGTTTGAAAGCTCAACCAATGCCGATAATGTTGTTAATCCTTTGCCTGAAGTAAGTACTTCAGCGGCAAGTTGTGCTGCTTTAATTAGCGAATCAGCTTTATCATGCAGATACAAAAGAGCGGCACAGTTAATGATCACCGCAGCATTGTGCGCTTCTTTTCCGGTGCCAGATAAAATATCTTTAATAACAGTAGCGTTTTCTGCTGGCGTTCCACCTTTAATCTCTTCTAGAGAATAATTATTTAAACCAAAGTCAGCTGGTTTAATAGTACGTTCAATAAGTTGATTATGATCAATCTCAATGATTTGAGTGTCACCATGTAAGGCTATTTCATCTAAACCACTGCCATGAACAACAAAAGCACGTTTAACGCCGGTTAATTGTAATGCTTTTGCAATGGGCATTAATAATTCAGGTGTATATACGCCAAGTAACATTATATTAGGTTTAGCAGGGTTAACTAACGGGCCTAAAATATTAAATAAAGTACGAATACCCATAGCCTTTCGTACAGGACCCGCGTGTTTAAAACCCGAGTGATAAGCAGGAGCATATAAAAAACATAAGTTAGTTTGTGTTAAACAATTATTCGCTGTTGCAGGCGACATTGATAAATTAACACCAAAGGCTTCCAATAAATCAGCAGAGCCAGACATACTGGAAACACTTCGGTTACCATGCTTTGCCATTTTTAAGCCACAAGCGGCCGCTAAAATAGCCGCCGTAGTAGAAATGTTAATCGTATTAGCACCATCGCCACCTGTGCCAACACAATCGGCTACGGTGTCTGTAGTGTCGTTTCGAGCAGGAAATAAAGTCGCCGCATTACGAATAGCTATTGCAGCACCGGCTATTTCTTCGGGTGTTTCACCTTTTATTTTAAGTGCCGTTAAGACACTTGCCATTAAAGCGGGCTCTATATTGCCTTGAAGTACCTGTTGAAAAAAGTCATGACTTTGTGTTTGTGTTAAATCAACGCCATCAACCAGTAAAGGTAAAATAGTACTTACATCGGTTAAGCTCACATTGGTTAAGCCAGAATCCGTCGATATGATTGTTTTTGATTGTGTCACATTATACTCCTACGGCTTTATTGTTGAGTGATGATGACAGTGCCAGTAAATAATCGATGCCCTGAGCCAATAAAGGCGTACCAAATGTGGTTAATATAGATTCAGGGTGAAATTGAAACGCTAAGATAGCATCATCTTCTTTACTAATAGCCATACACATACCGTTATAGTCAGCAATCACTGCTACGGTGCTTGGAATATCTTTGCCTATTAAAGAATGATATCGGGCTACCGGTAATGGGTTTTGAATACCTTTAAAAGCCCCTGTGCCACTGTGTGTAATATTTGATGATTTTCCATGTACAATTTCTTCTGCTCGGTCTACCTTACCACCGTAATGCTCTATTAAGGCTTGATGGCCTAAACAAATACCCAACATAGGGATACGACCTGCACATCTTTCAATAAGCGCCATTAAGCAACCTGCTTTATTGGGTGCGCCAGGACCAGGAGATAGAACTAATAATACTGGCTCTGAAGTCTTTTGAGTATGTTCAATCATTTTATTAAAAATAAAGTCAGCACTCAGAGTATTTCTATAAACACTTGGCTCAAACCCTAAACATTGAAATTCATCAACTAAGTTATAAGTAAAAGAATCGAGATTATCTAACATAAATAATTTAGTCATGTGCCTGCTCCTTGGCTGAAGTATTTGCCGTGATAATAGCACTGATAACCGCTTGTGCTTTTTGCCTTGTTTCGTTTGCTTCACTGATGGGATCTGAATCGTAAACAACACCGGCACCGGCTTGTACTTGCGCTACATTATTTTTAACAAACGCTGAGCGAATAACAATACAAGTATCCATTTCACCCGTTCCGGTTAAGTAACCTACAGCACCCCCATAACTACCCCGGCGTTTACCTTCTACTTCTCTAATGAGTGATGTTGCTTTGACTTTAGGAGCGCCTGAAAGTGTCCCCATATTCATACAAGCTTGATAAGCATGCAAAGCATCAAGGTCGGTTTGTAAAGTCCCGCACACACGAGAAACTAAGTGCATAACATGGGAGTATCTATCTACTTTCAGTAAGTCTGCAACATAACGTGTACCCGGTTGAGAAACTCTAGCAATATCATTACGTGCTAAATCAACCAACATAATATGTTCAGCAGACTCTTTTTTATCTTGTCTAAGCTCTAGTTCAATACGGCTGTCTAAATCTAATGAAATATTACCCTGCTTATCACGTCCACGTGGACGTGTTCCGGCTATAGGATAAATTTCGACTTGGCGATTACTGGCTTGATATTTTATAGCCGACTCAGGTGAAGCACCAAAAATACAAAAATCACTGTCTTTTAAATAAAACATGTAAGGGCTAGGATTACTAATTTTCAATGCTTTATAGCTAGCAATAGCGTCAAAGCAGGGGAGAGTAAAAGTACGAGAGGGGACTACTTGAAAAATATCACCAGCTCTAATGTTTTCTTTTAATTGATCAACTATCTCACAATATTTTTCGTCACTAATATCAACCTGTAATTCTTCATTAATTGTTTTGTTGTTAATATCAGAATATAAAGGGCTTAAAGCTGAGACGTGCTCTGCAGTAATTACGTTACCTAGCGTTTTCTTGATTTTTTCAATACGGCTAGATACCGCTAAGTGACTTTGAGTATTTTTGTCAATATCATCGCCAGTAAATATATTACCTACAATCTCAGTACTTTGTAATTCATGATCAATGACAACTAACGTTTCAGCTAAATAGTAGACAAAGTCAGGGCAAGTATTATCACCGTTAGGCACTGCAGGTAAATCTTCGGCTATAGCCATCAAATCAAAGGCAAAGGCACCGCCTAAAAATATTGAGAAAGGATGACTTTTTTTATCAATGAGTTGATTGAATATACGTAGACTATGAAAGGGGTTGATTGCACATAATCGAGATTTTTCGTCAAGGTCGGTAGCTACTTGTGGAAATGTAGCAACAAATGACTTCTTATCACTCGCATGACTTATTTTAGCATAAGGCGCTAATTCAGTCGCCGCAAAGTTAATCGCGGTTTCACCATTTAAAGACAAGGCAGAAAAAGTTACCGCGTTGCCGTTACATACAATTTTTACAGCAGCATCCGTTAATAATAAGCTTTTTAATAAATGTTTTTTATCAATTTCAGCAGATTCTAACAAGATATTATGCTCTTGTTGATGGCATAATAATTGATAAACGCTTAAAGGGTCGTTCTGATAGTCAGTACTATCTTGTATAGTGGTTACACCTATATGAGATGCACCATCGATTTTGCTCGGTAATTTATGAGTCATTTTGAATACTTCTATAGAATTAATTTAAAGAGAAATTGTCAGCCAGCGTAAATAGGCAACAGCCACCACATAAACCATGTTTTTGTTTTATTCATTTTAAATCCTTTGCCTAAGATATTGTTCTATTATATGTCAAAATTTTAACGCGAAAAACCCGCTAATAGGAGCGGGTTTTTTTGAAATTTGTTTGATCTTTTTTAAGATACACGCAACTATCACAACCCAATTATGTCGAGTTATGCCACCACCAATTTAATGTTAAGTTTTGGTTTGCTGTGTTCATCTTCATAGACCTTAATTTTTTTGTCTTATTTATTAAATAATTTACTTAAATGTTAATCACTTTACGCTTATTTACATCAAGGAAAAAGTATCATTGTTTACTCGTTATCAGTAAACTTATCATTATACTCTATCCACTCCTATAGAAGAACTTATTATGGCGTTGCTGTCAACTACTGATTTCCCTCATGAGATAGTAGAAACCGAAGGTTTTGCCCATAAACGTATCGACTTACACAGTCATACTAATTGCTCCGATGGAGGCTTGTCGCCTCAAACATTGATAGACCGAGCGATTAATTATCAAATTGATGTTTTAGCCATTACTGACCATGATACGGTTGCCGCACTTGATATAGCACAAAACTATATCGATGATAAAAAAATGGCACTTACCTTGATTAGTGGTATTGAAATATCTACGGCATGGGAAGGGTTTGAAATTCATATTGTTGGTTTAAATATTAATAAAGATAACGACGCATTAAAATTACTTATTGAGCAACAACAAAGAGCGCGAGAAGAACGTGCTATTTCAATGGGTGAAAAACTAGCAAAGTGTGGTTTTCCAACAATCTATGCTGATGCTAAAGCAATGGCTGGCGAAGGTTCTATTACGCGCGCACATTTTGCTAAGGCACTTCATCAACAAGGGCATGTTAATACCATGCAACAAGCCTTTGATAAATATATTGGAAAAAAAGGCTCAAAAGGACAGCGTGCTTACGTAAAACCAAATTGGTGTAATATTGCCGAGGCTGTTAAAGCCATACATCAGGCAGGCGGTAGTGCTGTAATGGCTCACCCAATTAGATATGATCTTTCTTCTAAATGGTTACGCCGTTTAATTGTCCACTTTAATGACGTTAACGGTGATGGTTTAGAGGTTGTATTACCGCAAATGAGCCCAGAGCAAAGAAAAAAAATGTTAGGTTTTTGTCAAGAATACGATTTATATGCTTCCATGGGATCTGATTTTCATTACCCTAATAAATGGAGTGATTTAGGACGCAACCTAACTATGCCTGTAGGCGCTAAGCCTGTTTGGGCTCAATGGCAATAAAAGTAAGTAGCGACACGATCCAAGTAAATAATAAGTGATAAATAGTAAAAACATTTAAATAAAGATTAAAAAATTAATAACGTAAAAATATTACGTCAGCAATAAGTCCTAAGCAAAGGGAAGTCCTATGAGTCAGTTTTTTTATGTACACCCAGATAACCCTCAGGGTCGTTTAATGAAGCAAGCGGCTGAAATTATTAAGCAAGGTGGTGTAATTGTTTATCCTACCGATTCAGGCTATGCATTAGGTTGCCATCTCGGTGATAAAAAAGCATTAGAGCGTATCTGTGGTATTCGAAACATTAGTAAGGATCATAACTTCACTTTAATGTGTCAAGATTTATCACAATTGTCAGATTATACACGTGTTGATAATAGTGCTTATCGCTTACTAAAAAGCAATACTCCGGGCCCATACACCTTTATTTTTAAAGGTAGTAAAGAGGTGCCCAAGCGACTTTTAAACCCTAAAAAGAAAACTATAGGTATAAGAGTCCCTGATAATACTATTGCACAAGCCTTGTTGACTGAACTGGCAGAGCCTATAATGTCCACCAGTTTAATTATGCCCGGCCAAGATATGGCTGAGTATGATCCAGAAAACATTCGAGATTTATTAGAACATCAAGTCGATCTTATCGTCAACGGTGGATATTTAGGGGAACACCCTACCACGGTGATTGATTTCTCTAATGACAGTATTGACATAATACGCGTAGGAGAGGGTGACCCTTCTCCCTTTCAATAACTCCATTATAAGTAATTTAACATTACCGTTTATTGAGTTTTGAACCTGAAAAATGAGCCAGAAGTTAGCTACACGGGAGCTGCTACTGACGTAACAGAGTAAAAGATAATGACAGTTGATAAGAAAAAGAAAGCAAGAAAAGACGAGGCCTTAAATAAAAAATATGGTACTCGAGGTACAGAAAAAACTACGTCTAAGAAAGTCGTAGCCAAAAAAGGGCTGTCAAAAGACGCAATCGCTAAGAAAGGTTTAGCCAAAAAAGGTACGGCTAAAAAAGTACCTGAAAAAGCAGAAAAAGTTGTTTTTCAAGAAGCAAAACATACTGATTCAGAAAAAGTACAAAAAGTATTAGCGCGTGCAGGTAAAGGCTCTCGTCGTGAAATGGAAACAATGATCAGTGAAGGACGCGTTAGTATTGACGGTAAAGTCGCTTTTCTAGGTGACCGTATTACAGGTAATGAACAAATTAGACTTGATGGACACCATGTCAAGCTAACAGCACAAGCAGAAGATGTTTGTCGTGTACTGGTTTATAACAAGCCAGAAGGTGAAATGTGTACACGTAAAGATCCTGAAGGAAGAACAACCGTTTTCGATCGTCTGCCACCACTTGAATCAGGCCGTTGGGTTGCGGTAGGTCGCTTAGATATTAATACCTCAGGTATGTTGTTATTTACAACAGATGGCGAGCTTGCCAACCGTTTAATGCACCCATCACAAAACGTTGAACGTGAATACGCGGTACGTGTTTTTGGTGAAGTTAATGAAGCGATGTTACAAACCTTGCGTACTGGCGTTAAACTAGATGATGGTCCAGCACGTTTTCAAAAAATCACTTATCGTGGCGGAGAAGGTCGTAACCATTGGTTCCACGTAGTGTTATCTGAAGGTCGTAATCGAGAAGTTCGCCGTTTATGGGAAAGCCAAGACGTACAAGTAAGTCGTCTTATTCGTGTCCGTTATGGTGACATGGAAATGCAGCGACAATTACCTATGGGTGGCTGGCGTGAACTGGCTTTAAAAGAAGTTAATTATTATCGTAAATTAGTTGATTTAGCACCTGAAGAAGTCAGTAAAGTTAAAGTAGATGAAAAGGCTATGGATAATGCCAAAAGCCGTCGTATACGTCGCTCAGTTAAGAAACACCAAATACGTAATCAACAAAGTACACGTCGTCGCCATAAATAGCCGCAGTAGAAATAAATATTATGAATTATCAATTAATAGAAGATCAGCAAAGTTTAAATAATCTCTGTGAAAAACTGGCTAAAGCGACCGTATTAGCTATAGATACAGAGTTTGTTCGTACACGTACTTTATATGCTAAATTAGGTTTGCTTCAAGTCTATGATGGAGTGAATTTAGCACTTATTGATCCACTTGCCATTGATGATTTATCAGCATTTTGGCAGCTATTAACCAATGATAAAATTATTAAAGTTTTACATGCTTGTTCAGAAGATTTAGAAGTTTTCTTAACGGCAGGTAATTGTAAACCCGTGAATTTAATTGATAGCCAGATAATGATGTCATTTTTAGGGCATGGTTTATCATTGGGTTATGCGGCAACAGTACAGCATTTCACCGGTATTGAATTAGATAAATCTGAATCACGTACGGATTGGATAAAAAGGCCTCTCACTGAAAAACAATTGGCTTATGCAAGCGCTGATGTAGACCATTTATTTACTATTTACCCTAAATTATTAGCTGAAATAACAGAAGCGGGTTTTTTGGCTTACGCGAAGCTAGAAACACAGGCGATGATTGATAAAAAATTCACGCCGATTGATGAAGGTGAAATGTACCTTAATATTAAGATGAGTTGGCGCTTAAATCCTAAGCAATTAAATTCATTAAAATATTTAGCTAGTTGGCGCTTTCAGCAAGCTCAAAAACGTGATCAACCTATTGGTTTTATCGCCAAAGATCATACCCTAATGGCACTAGCACAAAGTAATCCGGTTAGCGTTGATGCCATGCTTATGCTTGAGGGTGTTGAAACCTTAGATGTTCGTCATAAAGGTAAAGCGATGTTAATTGTTTTAGGGCAAGCCGATAAAGCTGATATTAACGCTTACCCAGAAAGTATTAGTCGATTAGATGAATACCCTGGTTATAAACAAATCTTTAAAAGCGTAAAGTCTTTTTTAATAGCTGCAGCTGAAAAAAACAGTTTAGCTATCGAAAATATAGCCTCAAAAAAGCAAATAAATCAATTTTTAACATGGCAATTTGATCTTAATAACGCTAGAAATAGTGATAATAATATTGATTTACTCTCAAGTTGGCGTAACGATTTATTGGGTGATGATCTGTTAACATTTGCTAAGCAGGGTTACAAATAAGTCGTATACAAAATGAATAAGGCTAATCTGATTAAGCGTCGGGTTAGTCATCTGCTAAATTGAAATCATCGTTAACAAAATTTCATAAGATCACAATGGGGTTCACCTATTGCTCATGATATATTTAGCACTTAAATTTCTCTTTCTCAATGATCACCAATACTAAAAATAGGTCTCTATTATGCTATGTGCTATTTATAAAAGTCCCAGAAAAGCTCAAACATATCTTTTTGTTAATAAACGTGATGACTTTTCATCAGTGCCTGATAGTTTGATGAAAACATTTGGTACACCCAATTTGGTTACTTTAATTAATTTAGCTACCAAAGAAAAATTAGCCATGGCCGACTTAGCAAAGGTTAAACAGAACTTAACCGAGCAAGGATTCTATTTACAATTACCGCCACCACAAGAAGACCTGTTAAAAGAACATAAAGCAGCAATGGCGATTATAAAAGAGCAAGGAGAGCTTGAGTGAGTATAAATATAAGAAGAGTCGTACTATCAGTACTTATTATTGTGGGTACCCTTAATCAATCAATGGCAGCTAAAGCGCTTACCGAAGAAGGTTTTGCTGACTATGTTGTTACGCTTAAATCAGACGCGTTAGCGAAAGGTTTTAGCCAAGCACTTATTGATGAGAGTTTTGCCGTAGTAAAGTTTCATAAACGGGCGGTAAAAGCTGATAGAAGTCAGCCTGAGAATATAGAAACATTGGATACTTACTTGCCTAAGCGTGTACCAAAGTGGAAAGTAGATAAGGCTAGGGCTCTGTATAAAAAACATCAAGTATTGTTAAATGAAATAGGTGATAAATACCAAGTTCAACCGCGCTTTATTGTTGCTTTATGGGGGCTTGAAACTAATTTTGGTAAGTTTACGGGAGGTTATAATGTCGTATCAGCGTTATCAACCTTAGCGTATGAAGGTAGACGAGAAACTTTTTTTAAAAAACAACTTATGGCAGCATTAACTATATTAGATGAAGGCCATATTAGTAGTAAAAACATGAAAGGTTCATGGGCTGGTGCTATGGGGCAAAATCAATTTATGCCAACCTCTTTTTTAGGCTATGCTGTGGATGGTGATGGTGATGGAAAAAAAGATATTTGGCAAAATCAAGCTGATATTTTTTCATCAATGGCAAATTATTTGAAAAAAGAAGGCTGGAATGACAACTTAACATGGGGACGCCAAGTTAAGTTGCCTAAAGATTTTGACTATGCTTTAGCTATTCCAAAAAATACCGGGAGTCGAAAAAACTGGTTAAAGGCGTGGGCTAAAACAGAGCAAACACTTAAGCAATGGCAAGCGTTAGGGGTAAGGCGTTCAGATGGTACTAATTTGCCTAATGTTAACATTACCGCAGCATTAGTTTTTCCTGATGATAAAAATGGTCGTGCTTACCTTGCTTATGATAATTATAAAAGTTTAATGCATTGGAATTTGTCTTATTACTTTGTTAGCTCTGTAGGGCATTTATCTGACCGTATTAAGTTTCCACCTATTCAGTAATTTACACAGTAAAAACGCGTTATATTAGTAAGCTCATTAGTTAATTTATTAACCATTTAATTCATCAAGTAAAAGTAGTAGTACATGAACGATAAAAATAACCAAGAACAGCCTTTTTGGGAAATTAAAGCATTAGCCGATATGACTCGCCCTGAATGGGAGTCATTATGCGATGGCTGTGCGAAATGCTGCCTAAATAAGTTTATTGATGATGAGGATACTGATGAAGCGTCTGAGCTTTTACCGACCGATCATATTAACGAAGGTGAGCAAATATTTTACTCGAGTATTGCTTGTCATCTGCTTAATGAAAAGTCTTGTCAATGCTCTAAATATGAAGAAAGAACAACACTCGTTCCTGATTGTGTAAGATTAACACAAGAAAACATTGAGGCCGTATTTTTCATGCCACCTAGCTGTACGTACCGTCGTCTAAAGGAAGGGCGAGGCATGCCTTCATGGCATCCTTTATTGAATAAAGGTAAGTCGTCGGCTATGCATAAAGCGGGTATGTCAGTACGCGGTAAAATAGTCAAAGACAATGAAGTAAACCTTGATAAGTTTGAAGATTATATTGTTACTTGGCCCTTGAATGATATTGATTAATAGCATTGATTATTAGCATTAATTAATTACTAATGAGCCAGAGTAGAACAAGACTTAACTGCTTCGCTATATTGCGAGCGTTTACTCTCAAAAAAGAATGTTACAGCGAGTAAAAGTAACATTCTTTTTCTCAATTGACCTTATAACTTACCGCTATAGTTTCTTTGAACAAATTAAGCGATTAATAAGCACAAGGCCAAAGGCTATAGTATAAGCGCTATAAACTACAACCATCCAGTGTGGCATGCTGTAATTTAAAAACTGCCAGCTAATTTCTCCGCAATCTCCCGTCGCTTCGAATAAAAAGGGTAGCCACTCATGTAAGGGCGCCCACGTAGGAAAATTTGGTATAAACTCACAACTAAAGAAAAAAGATCCGCTATTATTTTGCATATCGACATGCTCTAACGCGATAATGGTTCCCCAAATAGCGCCAACACCCCACAAACTGTAAGCTAAAGTTCGGGCTAAAGCACTCTTATGACCTAAAGTACCGATAGCACCGGCAAAGAAAATAGCTAAAATGGCAAGACGTTGATACACACACATTATGCATGGCGCAAGATCTAGTACGTATTGAAAATATAACGCCGATAGTTCTAAGGCTAATGCGGAAAAGGCTAATAGTAACCATGGCCTTTGAGTCGTTGTTATATTACTTAAATAATTCACAAAAATTCCTCGAAAAAAGTCAATAAAAAAGCTTCTAGTAAACTAGAAGCTTTTAGATAGTAGCATGAAGAAATAATGATTAAATATCTCTTTATCTATTACTTACAGTAAAAGTGTAAGTAATAGATACAAACGACTAATTTATTAATAAATGTACATAAATACTCGCTGCGTAACCTAATGAGATTACGGGAGTCCATTTAAGGTGACTAAAGAAAGTATAATAACCTCTCGCTTGTCCCATTAATGCAACACCAGCAGCAGAGCCTACTGATAATAAACTCCCCCCTACACCAGCAGTTAATGTTACTAATAACCATTGGGTGTGCGACATTTCAGGGTTCATTGTTAATACAGCAAACATAACGGGTATGTTATCAACAATAGCCGATAGTATACCGACTAAAATATTAGCATTAGTCGCCCCTAGCTCACCGTACATAAACTCTGAAGCCATACCAAGGTAACCTAAGAAACCTAAACCACCCACAGCAAGAATAACCCCATAAAAGAAGAAGAGAGTATCCCATTCTGCTTTGCCTATTTTACTAAAAATATCAAACTCATGATCTTTATTATGATTATTTAGAGGATCTGAAACATCTTTTCTACTCGATCCTGATTTACGTAAATAATAACCAAAGAACTTCAAGTAACCTAAACCTAACATCATGCCAAATACCGGTGGTAAATGTAGGAAGTTATGGAAACATACGGCAGTAAGTATCGTTAAAATAAACAAGCCAACGATAGTTAACCCACCTTTTTTGATACGCGTAATGTCGTTTGACGTTGAATTTGGCTTACCTGATGGTAAGAAAAATTGCATAATAAAAGCAGGAATAATAAAGTTGACAACAGAAGGTAAGAAGAGAGCAAAAAATTCAGTAAATTGTACCATGCCTTTTTGCCAAACCATTAAGGTAGTGATATCACCAAATGGGCTAAATGCGCCACCAGCGTTTGCAGCAACAACAATGTTTACACAACTCATCGCGACAAACTTGGGTTCGTCTTTACCTACAGCTAAGACAACAGCACACATTATTAAGGCGGTTGTTAAGTTATCTGCAATCGGTGATATAAAGAAAGCTAATATGCCCGTTATCCAAAACAAGGCTTTATAACTAAAACCTTTTTGTACCAACCAATCACGAAGTGAATTAAAAACATCGCGTTCTAAAAGTGCATTGATATAAGTCATCGCAACTAATAAAAAGAAGAATAGTTCAGAATATTCAAGAAAGTTATGGCGAATTGCTACTTCTGCAGCATGAGGCATATCATTAGCCCCATAATAAGCTGCTATAAGAATCCAAATTAAACCGGCAGCAAGGAGTACAGGTTTCGATTTTCTTAAGTGTAATTGTTCTTCTAATATAACGAGTGTATAGGCGACAACAAATATAGCAATGGCGGTATAACCGATCCAATGATTAGTTAAGTCAATACTCTGGTGTGCGGCTTCTGACGCAAAAGCCATGCTTGGAAAAAGCACAACGGATAACGTCAGAAAAAGGTATACAAGTGGTTTCATGTTATTCTCTAAATGGACTTAAAAGTGATATATATCCGTATTAATCAATAGTGAAAAAGCGGTTATATCAGGTGTTAAAAAGGCTTCCTATACGTTTAATAATTTAAATAGATTAGCTATCCTGTTTAAATTATTAACTTAATCTAAAGCGTTTTTATTCCCACTAACCGCTGTATTTGAACGGTAATGGGGATACGCTATTTTTAGCGATTGTTATTCGGCGAGGATTCTAACAAATTTTTTAAAAAATGACAGGAAATGCTAGCGAATAGTATTAATTTTATTGTTAGTTGCCATCAATGTCATGTGTAACAAGTTAATGTTGGCCGTTAACCCTGATAGTGGCCTTATTTTCATCACACTTGTGCATAAATATACATCTGGTAGAATCAGTCACTTAAATCCCCCTTATTTATTTTATTAGGCAGTTATAGTAAATGGTCATAAAAGCTAAGAGCCCGGCAGGTTTTGCGGAACAATATATCGTTGAATCTATTTGGAATGGTGGTTTTCCTCCGGGTTCAATATTACCCGCTGAACGTGAACTTTCCGAGCTTATAGGCGTTACTAGAACAACCCTTAGAGAAGTATTACAGCGTTTAGCGAGAGACGGTTGGTTGACTATTCAGCACGGAAAACCAACGAAAGTAAATAATTTCTGGGAAACGTCTAGTTTAAATATCCTAGAGACTTTAGTGCAATTAGATCAAGACGGGATCCCTGATTTAGTGGATAACTTATTGTCAGCACGTACGAATATTAGTGCTATATATATACGTGGCGCATTGAAAAATAATCCTGAAAAAGCGATCGAGGCTATTAAAGCCTACATTGATATTGAAGACACTGGCGAAGCTTTTACTCAGTTTGATTACCAATTAAATAAAGAGTTAGTGGTTGCGTCTGGAAATTCAATTTACTTATTAATACTAAATGGCTTAAGTGGTTTGTATTCTCGCATTGGTAACTTATATTTCTCTCATCCTAAAGGTCGAGAAATATCAAGAGCTTATTATCAATCGCTTATTGAATTGGCACAAGAAAATAAATTTGATGAAGCTATTATGGCTGTTCGTCAGTACGGGGTTGATTCAGGTTCATTATGGGCAGATCTTAAAGATGATGTGCTTAAAGAGTTATCTGACGATTAATGATTTTTCTTTCGTACATTATTCTAAGTAAAGTAAAGTAAAAGAAAGGCGATGTATATCGTCTTTCTTTTTTATGTGGCGTGTCTAGATAGATAACGCTTATTTACTGTTAGCAGATACGTTCAAGTCTTTTAAAATACCATCGTGTAAATTATAAACTAAGCCATGCACAGTAATATCTTGATTATTATTCCATGCGCTTACTAAAGTGGTTGTATTACAGACATTAGCCACTTGCTCTATGACATTAAGCTCACATAATAAATTAATACGCTCTTTTTCATCGGTAAGCTTATCTAATTCTTCTTTATGGAAACGGTAAACATCTTCTATATGGCGTAACCAATTATCTATTAATCCATAACTTTTATTATCAAGTGCCGCACCCACACCCCCACAGCCATAATGACCACAAACAATAATATGCTTAACTTGTAATACATCTACCGCATATTGAATAACGGATAAGCAATTTAAGTCAGTATGAATGACCTGATTAGCAATATTACGATGTACAAATACTTCTCCTGGATCCATATTAAGAAGAGCATTAGCAGGTACACGTGAATCTGAGCAACCTATCCATAAATATTCAGGTGATTGTTGTTCTGACAGTGCTTTAAAAAAATTAGGATCTTGCTTGGTTATTTTTTCAGCCCACTGTTTATTATTATCAAACAAGTGTTGAATTTTTTTCATAGAATTAGGTTTTATTGAATAGTTATATTTGATGTCATTTTATGTCATCGAAAAGGTAAGTAAAAGTAATTATTTCTAGCAAGGGTATCTCAAGTATAATAATGGCAAGACTCATTTCATAGGTAAACGGTTATGGCTAGCGCATGTGCACTACATATTTTAGTAAAAACTGAAAAGCAAGCGACAGAAATAAAAGTACAACTTGCTAAGGGTGCTAACTTTGGCTTGCTTGCAAAAAAGAACTCACTTTGTCCGTCAAAGAAGAAAGGTGGAGACTTAGGTGAGTTTCGTCAAGGTCAAATGGTAAAAGCGTTTGATGATGTCGTTTTTAAAAGGCCCTTATTAAAAGTGCATGGACCAATAAAAACAAAGTTTGGTTATCACTTAATTAAGACGTTATATCGACATTAGTCTGTTATACGTTAGGTCTTTATAGCCTAAGCATTAGTGTCTTTCGCTTTCTTCTTGTTTATCTATCGCTTCATTACGTTCTTTAATCGACGCTAACTGCTCAGCGGTTAAGTCGACTTTTTGCACATATTTCTTTAAAACAAAGAGGCTACTAACGATAGACCCCATAGCAATAGTTATAATAATTATGGCTGTTATTGACATGTATATTGATTATCCACTTTCAGTATTACGTAACTTAGCCAATTTTTGCAGCTGTTTTGATTGTTCATGTAAACTAGCACGGACTAATATTTCTCTGTCTTCTTCTCGAATGAAATGAAAAGTCACTTTATGTGTAAATTTTTTATCAGTGGGCTCAATCGCTATGACTTCACCATAACAATATATGGCACAATTATTGTCTAATAAAAATATTTTGAGTTCAAGTAACTGACCAAGCATAAATGCCTCTTCAGTTATAAATTTAACGCCGCCACCACCAAAACTTAAACCTTCGTATCGGTGTTGTAGTTCATCTTGCTGACTAAGGATATAACCAATAAGTAAGTCAATTTTTTGAGATTGTTGATTAAGAAAGTTAACAAGTTGAGAAGCACTATTACCTAGGTTTTGTAATGAACGTAATGCGGACTTATCTATTGTGCTCATATCGGTAGCGAGCTTAAAAGGCATAGGTATTTTGGTAATAAATTGTTCAAAATCAACTACTTCAGTTGTACTAATAGGCATGATATTTATTGAAAAATCATGCTCTATAGAAAAAAACTCATGATATTGTGATAATTTTTGTTCAAGGGAAAGAGAAGTCATATCGTTTACTATCCAAGT
>Ga0308012_10000081_pt1 | contig 61414 bp, 61 predicted proteins | sample Neamet179_FD_203133 | JGI IMG/M metagenome (GOLD analysis project Ga0308012, IMG submission 203133) | Marine microbial communities from water near the shore, Antarctic Ocean - #179 | ecosystem: Environmental > Aquatic > Marine > Unclassified | place: Southern Ocean | collected 2014-07-25 | reverse complement strand
GCCGAAAATAAATCGACAGGACCAAATCAATCCGAAGATTTAACAAACTACAGTTTGTTAAATGATAGAAGAATGAAACGTTTAGATAAAACCATTAAAATTTCTGAAGAAACTGCTGATGAAATTAAAAAGGTAAACGAACCACAAACTTGGCTGCTAATTACTGAAGGTTGGTGTGGAGATGCTGCTCAGAATTTACCCGTCATCAATAAAATGGCTGATTTAAATGATCAAATTGATTTAAAATTGGTTTTACGTGATGAAAACTTAGCGTTAATGGATTTATTTTTAACAAATGGCGGAAGCGCAATTCCTAAATTAATAATTTTAGATAAAGAAAATAATGTAATAAATACTTGGGGGCCAAGACCAACTGTAGCAACAAATATGGTAGCAGCATATAAAGCTGAACATGGAAGTTTAGATACTGATTTTAAACAAAATTTACAGGTTTGGTACAATAAAAACAAAGGAAAAAGTACGCAAGAAGATTTTGTGAATTTAATTAAAAACACCTTGACAGAAGCGGTCTAAAATTTTAAAAAATACTTTTAAAACCGCAAATTTGATTTCAAGTTTGCGGTTTTTCTTTCTGTATCTTTGCAGTACTAAAATTCGTAATATGTTTGTAGATTATACATCAATTTCTAATGATGCTAAAGTTTGGGTATATCCTTCTAGTAGAAAATTTTACTCTACAGAAATTGAAGAAATAGAACAGAAAGTAAAACAGTTTGTAGCATCTTGGAAACCGGAGGATGAAAATTTTAAAGTTTCTTATCAATTATTATACAATAGATTCATCATTTTAGTCGCAGATGACACTGAAACTAGTTTAACAAATGCAGACATTGATGCTTCTGTTTCTTTTATTTTACAACTTCAAGAGACGTATAAAGTTGAACTTTTAGACAAAATGAATGCTTGTTTTAAACAAGGTGAATATGTACAGTATAAAGACTTAAAAGATTTTAAAAAGTTACTTAAAAACAAAGCTGTTACTGCAAAAACTATCATTTTTGACAACTTGATAAATAATAAAGAAGACCTAGAAAATTTTTGGGAAATCGCTATTGAAAATAGTTGGTATAACCGTTATTTATAAACACGTATGCTTGTCGTAAACAACATCTCTTTTGGGTATTCTAAAAAGAAAATTGTTTTAAATAATTTTAATTTCACCTTACAGGAAGGAGAGCATCTTTGTGTGATGGGTGAAAGTGGTTGTGGAAAATCTACCCTTTTAAAAGCAATCTATGGTTTATTAAATTTAAATGATGGGGATATATTTTGGAAAGAAAATGAAATTTTAGGACCTAAATTTCATTTAGTTCCAGGAATGGATTTCTTTAAATATGTTGCGCAAGATTTTGATTTGATGCCTTACATTTCTGTCTCTGAAAACATAAAAAAATTCTTGTCTCGTTTTTATCCTGAAGAAAGTGAAAAACGTACGCAAGAATTGTTAGAAGTAATCGAAATGAAAGCTTTTGAGAACACCAAAGTAAAAAACTTAAGTGGTGGTCAAAAACAAAGAGTAGCGATTGCTAGAGCTTTGGCAAAAGAGCCTGAATTGTTACTGTTAGATGAGCCATTTGGACAAATAGATAACTTTAAAAAAAACTCTTTACGTAGAAGTTTATTTACCTATTTAAAAGAAAAAAATATTACTTGTATTGTTGCTACTCATGATAAAAATGATGCACTTTCCTTTGCTGATAGATTAATCGTTATTAGAAATAATAAGATCCTTGTTAATAATCATCCGTTAGAAATTTATAAGAATCCGAAAGAAAAATATGTTGCTGCTTTATTTGATGATGTCAATGAAATTACGATTGATGGAGATCGAGTTTTATTGTATCCTAATCAAATAAAAATTATTGAGAAATCAAAAAAGATCCCTGAGCTTAACGAAGTGAAAGCAACTGTTTTAAACACTTACTTTAAAGGTTCTTTTTGGTTGATTGAAGCTGAATTTAAAAACCAAAAAGTATTTTTTAATCATTTTTCAGCAATAAAAACTGGCGCGGAAATTTATTTAAGCATTGACAAAAACTCCTAGCATAATCCCTGATATTGAAGAATTCCCTAGAATATAAAAAGTTGTTTTAACTAATTTTTAAAATCTTGTGGTTTATTCCGTTAAAAGAAATCACTTCCTTTTCACTTTTTCCTAACAGTAATTTCCCTATTGGTGAAGCGGCAGAAACCGCAAAATATTTTTGACCATCAACTATTATTTGTCCCGCAGAAATACTTAAAAAATAATTGACTTTTTCTGTGAAAATAATACTTCCTAAATGTGCCTTTTTTGATGCTTCTGAGAAGTCAATTTTTGATAAAATTATATTCATTTGAGAAATACCTTCTAACTGCTGACTCGCTTTTTCCATTTCTAATTGCAACATAGCTCTTCCCGTTTCGTGTTTATCTCCTGCAGAGCTCTTCGTCTCAGATTGCAATGCTTTTTGGTTTGATGAAATAATTTCTTCAACCGTTTGTGCACGTTTATCTACAAACGCTTTACATTGTTTAAAAAGTTCTTGTTTGATGTTCATTAATTATTTAAGAATTTTATTTGATGAAATCGCATGAATATACTTCTCTGTGATTGTTGATGTTGAAAAGTGAATTTCATCCTCAATTTTAATACCTCCTGACGTTTTAGAAATCATTTTACAGAGGAGATTTAATCTATTAATTCTGCTAATTCTTTACCAACTAAACTGCCAATTGCAATTCCCATTCCTCCCAAACGAACTCCACAAAAAACATTTTCTGAAAGCTGTTTAACAATTGCTTTTTTCTGATCTCCAACCCCCATAATTCCACTCCATTTGTGGTCAATCTCAAAATTTGTATTTGGTAAAATAGTTTCTTTTAAGATTTTTTCTAATTCATTTTGAATGATTTCTGTCTGACCAAACACGGTCGTTTCTTCGGTTTTAAAATCGAGATTTCTTCCACCTCCAAATAGAATCCTATCGTCTATATTTCTAAAATAATAATAGCCTTTTTCTAAATGAAAAGTTCCTTTTATATGTAGGTTTTTTATTGGCTTTGTGATCAAAACTTGTGCTCTTGCAGGTTGCACCTTTTCTTTCAAAAATTTTGAAGCAAAACCATTCGTTGCAATGAAGAGTTTTTTTGTATAAAAGTCTAGTCTATTGGTTTTTATATGTATTTTATTTTGATCTTCTACAAACTCATCAACACTAATATTATTTAAAATTTTAACGCCTAACTTTTGAACTTTGTGCAACAATTCGAAAGCCATTTTTCCTGTATCAATTTGACCTTCAAAATTATTTACAATGTACTGTTGATGCACTTTTTGAAAACCAAAAGTGTTGTCAGAAATTGAAAAGACATCTTGTTTAAAAATGGGTCTTAAGAGTTGATTAATTTCCTCTTTTTTAGAAATACATGCTGAAAAAAAAGCTTGATCTTCACACAATTCAAATCCTTTATTTTGTTGAAAATCGATTTGTTTGTCTCCTAAGTTTTTACGCAATAACTGCAATCCTTCCCATCGTTTCTCGACCAAATTGAAAACTTCTTGTTCTGTATGAGAATCTAAATCATCTATTAATTCCGACAAGCTCCCAAAACAAGCAAAGCCTGCATTTTTAGTACTAGCGCCTTGAGGCAACATCCCTTTTTCTAGAATTAAAATTTTTGCTTTAGGATGCTTTTTCTTCAATTCTAATGCACAATTTAAACCCACTATTCCACTTCCAACAATTGTAAAATCGATGTTTGTAAACCATTCTTTTAATTCCCAATAACTGTAATTCATTTATAGTCGTTTTTTAAAGCAAATGCTGTTTTCCATATTTTTATATTGTTCATAATTTGGAATGATTTTATAATTACACTTTTTATAAAATTTTATAGCCTCAACCTGTCTTGTTCCTGTTTCTAAAATACATTCTTGATACCCTAATTCTTTTGCCCACGTTTCTAATTCTTGCAGCATTTTTTGTGCGACTCCCGAACCTCTGCTTTCTGAGTTAACAAACATTCTTTTTACCTCAACAGTATTGTCATCGAACTTTTTAATAGCACCACAACCTACTGCAATTTCGTTAAAATAAATGACAACAATATTTTTTAAAACATCAATATGGTTAAACTGATTGTAAAAATCATGTTCATCTCTATCAGTAATTTTCAGAAAAGCATCTAATTCTTTTACCAAGTTGATGAAATCACTATTTTCTGAATTGGTTCTTTTTATTTGTATTTCCATTTTATTTTTTGTCAGAAATCGAATTGTAACTGTACCCAAAAAGGTTCTTTTTTGATGGTGTCTAAATTTCCGAAAGAAATTCCTAATAAACGTACAGAATTTTTTAATTTTTCTTGATATAGTAATTCTTTTACAACAGGGAAAAATTCACTTTTATACTGCATAAAAGCAGCTTTTGTTTTACTTCTTGTCTGTTGTGTGAAATCTGAATATTTAATTTTTAAAGTAATCGTTTTCCCCTTTGTCTTCGATTTTTTCATGCGTTTTTCTAATTCATCTGCAATCTTTTCTAGCTTTTCAAGCATAAAAATTTCTGATGAAATATTCTCATTAAAAGTCCTTTCTGCTGCAATCGATTTTCGAATTCTATTGGGTTTTACAGCGCTATTATGAACTCCTCTAACGATATTGTAATAATGAGTACCCGATTTCCCAAAGAGGCTTACCAGTTCTTCTGCTGTTTTTTTCTTTAAATCATTGCCCACAAAAATGCCTAAATTATACATTTTTGCAGCAGTAACTTTACCAACTCCATAAAATTTATTGACAGGTAATTCTTCTAAAAAAGGGATAACTTCTTCTGGGTGAACGGTTTTTTGACCATTTGGTTTGTTAATGTCTGAAGCAACTTTTGCTATAAATTTATTGATGGAAATTCCTGCAGAAGCTCGCAAACCTGTTTCTTTAAAAATACGTTCCCTAATTTCTCTCGCAATTGCATTTGCAGACGGATTTCCTTTCTTATTTTCTGTAACATCTAAATACGCTTCATCTAAAGAAAGTGGTTCAACCAAATCGGTGTACTCATAAAAAATTTCTCTAATCTTAGTTGAGATCTCTTTGTATCGTACAAAATCAGTTTTTACAAAAATTAAATGCGGACATTTTTGTTTTGCTAAAACGCCACTCATTGCAGATCTTACACCAAATTTTCTTGCTTCATAGCTTGCTGCAGAGACAACACCTCTAATTTCATTTCCTCCAACTACAATCGCCTTTCCCTTTAATTCTGGGTTGTCTAATTCCGCTACAGATGCATAATAAGCATCCATATCTACATGAATTATTTTACGAAAAGGAGGTTGTAATTCCATCTTTCGAAAATACGAAAAAGATGTTGCTTGTCATTCCTACGAAGACAGGAATCTATACTGCGTAAATTTAAATTTTAGTGCTTTTTAGTACTCAAAAGTTAGTTTATCAAAACATTAATGACAGCAAGTAGCTTACTTTAAAAAAGCAACACAATTTTTTATTGTTGTTTCGAGCTCCTCTGAAAGATAATTTTCTTTCCAAGGATGTGAAGTATTAAACACGTGGTTTGCATTATCAATGATTTTAAATTCACTTTCTGAATTCCATTTTTTTAGATTTTCAGCCTCATCAATCAAAACAGAAGTATCTTTATTTCCATGAATTATTAACTGTGGAATCTTTAAGTTTTCAGTCGCTTTTTTAATATCTAGCCTTTCTTTATTCAGCATAAAATCTTCATAGAACTGATAATAATGAGGCATATTTTGCTTTGTTCTTCCGTTTAAAACATATTTAACACCTTTCTTTTTCCACTGTTGTAAATCGCCGATTGTTGCTGTTCTTTTTTCAAAATCACAAACTCCAGCTAACGTAATTACTTTTTTAATTCGTGCATCTTCATTAGCTTTTAACAGCACGATTCCTCCTCCTCTACTGTGACCTATTAAAGAAATGTCATCAAGTTTTACTTCATTTTTAAAATCAGAATGCGTAGAAATCCAATTAATAACAGATGCTAAATCATCTAATTCTTTGGTGTAATTATTATTACCAAAAGCATCTAAATCTGGGAAATCGATAGGCTCTTCGACGGTTCCTCCGTTATGAGAGAAATTAAATTTGATAAAGAAAAATCCTGCGTTCGCAAAAACTGCAGCCATTAAATTCCAAGCTCCCCAATCTTTGAATCCTTTGTAGCCATGACAAAAAATAATGATTGGTTTTGGTTGATTGGTTTCTTTGTAAAAAACATCAATTAAAATTGGCTTGTTATGCTTTCCATCCGTTTTTATGTTCTTTATCCTTCTCATTTTTGCTTTAAAAAAATAGTTTTATTATTGTAAAAACAGCGACTAATGCTGTTAAAACAGCTAGAACTATATTAATATCTTTTGTTAGCTTTCCTGTTTTTTCCTGAATAATTTTTGCAAATTTTCCATATAAAAAAAGGATGTAAAATGTACCTAATGCAGATCCTATCATAAAAAATAAAACAGGAATAAAGTTAAAGCTAAACAACTTAAAGGCATCTAAAGTTGCTGTTGTTCCACAAAAAAAAGGAATCGCAAACATATTTAAACCTGAAAGCGTAATTCCTGCTAAAAAAGAATTTTCCTTTTTTACGGTGTTGGTTTCAATTTCAATTTTACCTTTTTTAGATTCTCTATAAAAATAGAATGATAAAACTAGAAAAATAACAGCCCCTACCTTTTGTAAGGTTTCTAATATTGATGCGTTTTCCGCGATGTATTTTGTTAAAAGAATAGCTATATATACTTGAGGAAATACAACAAGTGAAACCCCTATTGCATATTTGTTTGTTGCTGTCTTCCCTTTTTCTAAACTAATTTTTAAGGCCGTCATGTTTAACATGCTTGGTGTTATGGAACCTACAAAAGAGAAAAAAAACCCAAAGAGAAAAAGAAAGAATACCATCATCCGTAAAAAAGTTTCTAATGGTAAAGATTAGTTTTTAAAACAAGTTGTACAAAAAAACGCATCAAATAAATTGATGCGTCTTTTTAATTTAAACTTACTAGTGGCTTTTTATACGACTCCTTGAGCTAACATTGCATCTGCAACTTTAACAAAACCAGCAATATTTGCACCTTTAATATAATCTATAGAACCATCTTCATTTTCTCCATATTGTACACATGAGTTATGAATGTTTTCCATAATATCTTTTAATTTATCATCTACTTCTTTACGAGTCCAGCTTAAACGTAATGAATTCTGACTCATTTCTAAACCAGAAGTAGCTACACCACCTGCATTACTCGCTTTTCCTGGAGCAAATAAGATTTTTGCTTTTTGAAACTCGTGAATTGCTTCAGGCATAGAAGGCATATTTGCACCTTCAGATACACACATACAACCATTTGCAATTAATGCTTTTGCTTCGTCACCATTTAACTCATTCTGAGTTGCACATGGTAAAGCAATATCACATTTTACAGACCAAGGTCTTTCTCCTGCAACAAATTTTGCGTTTGGATATTTAGCTACATATTCACTAATTCTTCCACGTTTTTCGTTTTTAATAAACATAACGTGTTTTAATTTTTCTGAATCTATACCGTCTGCATCATAAATATATCCCTGAGAATCAGATAAAGTTAAAACTTTAGCACCTAGTTCTATCGCTTTTTCAGCAGCATATTGCGCTACGTTTCCAGAACCAGAAATAACAACTCTTTTACCTTTAAATGAATCTTTTTTACGCAATAACATGTTTTGCGCAAAATATACAGTACCATAACCTGTTGCTTCTGGTCTAATTAAAGATCCTCCCCAAGAAGCACCTTTACCAGTAAGAACTCCAGTAAATGTATTGTTTAACTTTTTATACATTCCAAACATAAAGCCTATTTCACGTCCTCCAACACCAATATCTCCAGCAGGAACATCTGTATTATGACCAATATGTCTAAATAATTCACTCATGAAAGAATGACAAAAACGCATAATTTCATTGTCTGATTTTCCTTTCGGATCAAAATCAGAACCACCTTTTCCTCCACCCATTGGTAAAGTTGTTAAAGAATTTTTAAAGACTTGCTCGAAAGCTAAAAACTTTAAAATACTTGCATTCACTGATGGGTGAAAACGCAAACCTCCTTTATATGGTCCTATTGCAGAATTCATTTGAACCCTATATCCTCTATTTACTTGTATCTCTCCGTCATCATCTACCCAAGAAACTCTAAAAGAAATTAATCTTTCTGGCTCCACCATTCTTAATAATATATTTTTTCCATTGTAAATATCGTTATTAGCGATATAAGGAATTACAGTTTCTGCAACTTCTTGAACAGCTTGTAAGAATTCTGGCTCATGGTTATTTCTTTTTGTAACCATTTCCATAAACTCATTTATTTTTAATTCTGCTTTTTTAGCCATACTTTTTTATGAATTTAATAATATTTAAGTAGTACAAATATAGTTAATTTATGAATTCTCAAATAAAAAAAGATTTTTTATTTATTCTTTAAATTCCTTTATTTCAATCGATTTCGGAAGCTCAGATTGTTTTCTTAACTTTAGGTAGATAAAACTCTATAAAAAACACTAAATTTGTCCCTTAATTTTACTCAAAAATGTTAGATAAAGTAAAGGAACTTATTGGTGATGTGCAAGCTTTTAAAGCAACGACCAAAGATGACGTAGAAGCATTTAGAATTAAATATTTAGGAAGCAAAGGTTTGTTAAAAGAACTATTTGCAGAATTTAAAAATGTAGATGCAGCATTACGTAAAGATTTTGGTGGCGCTTTAAATAATTTAAAGAAATCTGCTGAAGGAAAAGTAGCCGAATTAAATGATGCGCTAGAAAATGCTGTAGAAGAAAAAGGTATTTATGGCGATTTAACACGTCCGTCTGAACCTATTGAATTAGGCTCACGTCATCCAATTTCATTGGTAAAGAATCAAATTATTGAAGTTTTTAATAGAATTGGTTTTACCGTTTCTGAAGGACCTGAAATCGAAGATGATTGGCACAATTTTACAGCCTTGAATCTGCCAGAATATCATCCCGCAAGAGACATGCAAGACACGTTCTTTATTGAGCAAAATCCTGATATTTTACTAAGAACACATACTTCTTCTGTGCAAGTACGCTACATGGAAGAAAATAAGCCGCCTATTCGAACAATTTCTCCAGGTAGAGTTTTTAGAAACGAAGATATTTCTTCAAGAGCACATTGTATTTTTCATCAAGTGGAAGGTTTGTATATTGATACAGATGTTTCTTTTGCTGATTTAAAACAAACGCTTTTATACTTTACAAAAGAGATGTTTGGAAAGTCTAAAATACGTTTACGCCCTTCCTATTTTCCATTTACAGAGCCAAGTGCAGAAGTAGATATTTATTGGGGATTGGAAACAGAAACGGATTATAGAATTACCAAAGGTACAGGTTGGTTAGAAATTATGGGTTGTGGAATGGTCGATCCTAATGTGTTGAAAAACGCAAACATAGATCCAACAAAATATTCTGGTTATGCTTTTGGAATGGGAATAGAACGTATTGCAATGTTGCTATATCAAATTCCTGATATCAGAATGTTTTATGAAAATGACAAACGTTTTTTAGAACAATTTAAATCTATAATATAATGAACTACTTTACACAATTGTGGGACGAAAATAGAGATGATGAATATGCAGATTGGGGAACTTCTATTTGGTATTTTGAAACGAATGATGCGGATGAAGTTTTAAAACAAGTTACGGTTTATAAAAACGGAAAAGTCACAAAATATAATGAAGACAATCTAGAAGATGAATTTGGTGGTTTATGTGAAGGAGCATTAACTATTGATGATTGTGATGGTGATGTGATAACGAAAGAAGAGTTTTATACACTTTGGTAATCAATTAAGATACTGAAACAAGTTCAGCACAAGTGAAAAAAGACATACAAATTCCCAAGGTTACAGGTGTAGAAATGGCAGTTGTTTATGAATACAATGATATTTATAAAACAGATGATTGGAACGTGTACCTTATTAACAATAAAAATGTTGCTTTAGAAATGATTGTGATTGTTTCTCAAGGTTTTTCTGAAACGAAAACAACTTCTTTATTACGTAAAAAATTAGATAATTTACCGGCAAATTCTTTTGCTAAAATTGAATTTATTCAACCTGAATTATTCAAACTAAACAATCGTTTTCAAGTTACCTTTTTTGAAGGAAATACATTATTTGAAAAAACATTTCTATTCAAAGAAAACACGATTAAAGAAGGCGCCTTACGCACCATTTCTGAAATTAAAAAACGTGGCGTTTTAGCTGATTAGTAAAACAACAGCCAAGTCCGAAAAGGTTTATAAAATTTCTTAGCGTCTTTGCGAATTATCTTATCCCATAAACCCAATAATCAAATACATAATTACTGTAATTGCGCCACCAATTAAAGCATAGGGCAATTGTGTTTTTACATGGTCTATATGGTCACTTGCAGAAGCCATAGATGAAATTATAGAGGTATCAGAAATTGGCGAACAATGGTCTCCAAAAATACCTCCTCCTAAAGTTGCGGCAACCACAATCGTTACATCTGCTCCATGAATATTTGCCATCGGAATTGAAATTGCCAACATAATAGCAAATGTTCCCCAAGAAGTTCCTGTAGAAAAAGCAATAAAAGAACTAATTATAAAAACAACTGCCGGTAATAATTCTGGCGACAACCATTCTTTAGTTGCGTTTGCTACATAAATTCCGGTTTCTAATTCTTTACATGCATCACCAATTGCAAAGGCTAATAACATCAATAAAGCCAATGGCATTAACTCACTAATTCCTTTTAAGGTTAAGTTTACAGCTTCTTTTGGATTCATAATTCCTTGTATAAAATACATAATCATAGCAACCAATAAAGAGGTAATTACGGCGTATAAAACAGATGATGAACCAGAACCTTCCCCAATTGCTTGAGAAGCATGATCAAAAACGGATGTCGATTCTTTTACAGCAGCCCAACCTGTATATATTAAGTTGATTGGCATCATAAAAACCATGACTAAAAGCGGCACAATCATATTATACGCTTTTGCTTCAATTCCTTCTTTTGGCGGAAATGAAGTAATTTCATCAGAAACCATTGGTTTAGAACCTGGGTTCATTAATTCGCCTGTTTCTTTGGTTCTCTTTTCGGCCTTTTTCATTGGACCAAAATCCTTCTTTGTGAAAATGACAATGAATACAATTGCAATTGCCAACAAAGGATAAAAGTTATATTTAATCGATGCAATCATCACAGAAAATGGTTTGTCAATTCCTTGTGTTAATAAAAGCCCCATAATGAAAGCTCCCCAAGCATTAAAAGGGATTAAAATTGAGGAGGGCGCCGAACTAGAATCAGCGATATACGCCAGTTTTTCTCTCGGTATTCCTAATTTATCAAAAATTGGACGATATAAAGTTCCTACAGTTAAAGAGCTAATGCTTGTTTCTACAAACAATAATAATCCTGTTACGGTTGCTAAAATTTGCACCATTACTCTACTGTAACCCGTTTTTTTATCTTCAAGTTTTACTAGTTTTCTATTTATTATATTGATAAAACCTTCTACTCCTCTAGAATATTGAATAAAAATTAACAGAGCACCGACCAAAGCACTAAACATAATTGTTCTTGTGTTTCCTTCCGATTGAAACACATTTACCATGCCTTCAATCATCGCTAAAGTTCCTGTTAATGGGTTCCAGCCCTCAATAATCAACCAAGAAAACCAAATTCCAAATAACAAAGCAATATATACTTGCTTTGTTCTTAACGCTAAAATGATCGCCACAATTGGTGGTATTACTGACAAGAATCCATATTCCATAAAAAGAGTTTTTATTTTGCTAAAGGTAATAATTTATATACATGTTATTTTGTAAATTAGTAGTCCTATTTTTAATTACAAATGTCAAAAAAATATATTTTAGCTTTAGATCAAGGAACTACAAGTTCGCGTTCCGTAATTGTTGATGAAAAAGGAACTATTGTTGGAATGGAACAACAAGAATTTCAACAGATATTTCCAAAATCAGACTGGGTAGAACACGATGCTTTAGAGATTTTAGAAACGCAATTATCAACCTTAAAAAAGGTGATACAAAAAACGAATATTAATATTTCTGATATTGTTGGACTAGGAATTACAAACCAAAGGGAAACTACGGTTGTTTGGGATAAAAACACAGGGAAACCTATTTATAATGCCATTGTTTGGCAGGACAAAAGAACGGCAGACATTTGTGAGGATTTAAAGAAAAAAGGATTAGAAAATCATATTAAACAAACGACAGGTTTAGTTATTGACGCTTATTTTTCTGGAACAAAAATTCATTGGATATTAGAAAATGTAGAAAATGCTAGAGAAGAAGCTGAAAAAGGAAATCTTCTTTTTGGAACGATAGATTCTTGGTTATTATGGAATTTAACAGATAAAAAAATACACGCAACAGACTATAGTAATGCCTCAAGAACTTTACTTTTTGATATTAAAAATTTGTGTTGGGATGATACATTAGTTTCCGCATTAAATATTCCAACATCAATGTTTCCAGCAGTAAAACCTTCCTCTTTTCATTTTGGTGATTTTGTTTTAGAAGGACATACAATTCCGATTGCAGGAATTGCAGGTGATCAACAAGCGGCACTTTTTGGGCAAGCGTGTTTTAACAAAGGAGAAGCAAAAAACACTTATGGAACAGGTTGTTTTTTATTGATGAATACAGGAACCGAACTTCAGTTTTCTAAAAACGGCTTATTAACAACAATTGCTTGGGGAATTAACGACGAAGTGTATTATGCTTTAGAAGGAAGTATTTTTAACGCTGGTGCAGCGATTCAATGGTTAAGAGACGGATTAAAAATTATAAATTCTGCCGAAGAAAGTGAGGCTTTTGCAAAAGAAGTGGAAGGTGAAAACCCTGTAATTGTTGTTCCAGCATTTGCTGGTTTAGGCGCTCCTTATTGGGATATGTATGCGCGTGGTGGAATTTTTGGTTTGACACGTGATACAGGGAAAAATCACTTGATAAAAGCGACTTTAGAATCTTTAGCATATCAAACAAAAGATGTTTTAATTGCGATGCAGCAGGATGCTGAAACTCCGTTAACTTCTTTAAATGTTGATGGTGGGGCAAGTGCAAATAATTTATTGATGCAATTTCAATCTGATATTTTAGACACCGAAGTAGCGCGTCCTAAAATTACAGAAACTACGATTATGGGAGCGGCATATTTAGCCGGAATTTGTGTTAGCTTATGGAAACAAGAAGATATTTTATCACACAGAAAAATAGACACAACCTTCTCTCCTGCTTTTACTTCCGAGAAAAGAGAGCGATTGTATAAAAAATGGAAAAAGGCTGTTGAAAGAACTAAAGATTGGATAGATTAAATCATATATTTTAAAATAAAAAAAGCCAGCATGTATATGCTGGCTTTTTAAATATTAACGTATTACAATTATTTAGAAATAATAATCTTTTTAATTGCTTTTTTATTTCCTTGCTGAATACTTACTAAATAAATACCTGAAGAAATATTTTCTAAATTTATCTCCTTCGTAAAAATATTCTTTTTTGATTCTTCGAAAATTTGTATAATTTTTCTTCCTTGTAAATCAAATAAACTAATTGTTATTTTTGCGCTATCAGAATTAATCATTTTAATATTAAACCTGTTTTTTGCAGGATTTGGCCAAAAAGAGACTCCTTCTAAAGTAGTGTCGTCTAGGCTTAATGTAGCCTCTCTAATTATTATTGTATTATTAGGCAACCACCCATTAGCTGCATTAATTACATCAACTTTAAATTCATCAGTAAAAGAAGCTCTTATAGCATTCGAATATGTTATTAAGCCACTTGTTAACTCGTTTTGATTAAATTGATCTCCCACAGATAAAACGGTTCCGTTCTTTTCTAAATTTCCGTTTTCTGGTAAAGTTATTAGGGTGAATATCTGTTCACTTGAGGTTTCAGAGCTTGTTGTAGCTTCTATGTCTGCGCTAGTAATTGTATATGTACTGTTTCGGTTAACGATAATATCCGAGTGTGTTAATGAAGGAATGTTTGAATTTGTTTCTATAGTGCAAAAGGTAATACTTGCAGTATTTATCTGCCCTCCGTCATTATTATGAGCGTCATAAACTATTAATTTCCATTCTCCAAAAGCATCTTTTCCTGAAAAGGGTGAACTCATATTGTTTATTGGAGCAATAGACCCTAAAATTGCAGGAGCAAAAGCCCTGCAAACTAAATCCTCTGCAGAATCATCAAAAGTAGTATTAATATCATCTGTTCCATTACAAGGGTTTTCTAATAAAACAACTGTAGTGCCTTCTATGCTTTCAGGTGCTTCTAATGAAATTAACATATCCTGTACGTATGTATGTGTAATATCTGTAGTAACTAAAATTTTATCTACAATTATATTATCTGTTACATTAAAAGGAACATAACCCGTAACCTCTGCAGTAATTGCTATACTTGCCATAGAGAAGTCTGTTGCCTCATAAGTATTCGAGCAATCACTTATTCCTGTTTGAAAACTATATATAGAGGAAAAATCTCCTGAAACACATTCGTTTTCAGGTTTTATTCTCCAATAATAAATTGTTTCACTTTGCAAGCCTTCAATTGAAAATTCTAAATCGTCGTTGTTTTCAAAAAATAAAATTGTATTAAAAGAAGGATTCTCTGAAACCTCTATTAGGTAGGTTTCTGCATTATTGTAACTTTCCCAAGAAAAATCAATTTTTGCTGTAGTAGTTCCTGTCAAACCGTTTTCGGGAGATAAACGTACAACCTCTTCGCCTGAAAAGGCGTGTAATACCTTTAATTGAAGGTGTATGGTGGTTGTTTCACTTCCATTTGTTCCAGTAACACTTATAGGGTATGTTCCAAAAGCCACGTTCTCTAAATTTTCAAAAGTTACGGTGAAAGTTCCATCTTCAGTTAAAGAGGTCTCCGATAAATTTACAGTAGCATTTGTCGGTTGTCCATCAATAGAAAAGGTAGTCGTTCCACCTATTGTTTGTAAATAATTAAAATCAAAAAATTCTGTATTACCACATGCTGTTTTAGCGTTTTCAATTGTAAATAAAGAGATTGCAGAAGAAACACCTGTAACAATTAACGATACATTTTGTGACCCTCCTTCTAAAGACCCTTTATGTGTAATCGTAATCGTATATTCTCCAGAAGCATTTTCTACATCTACCCTTTCATAAGGGTCTACAGTGTTGTCTTCTTTTTCATTAGTGTTTACAGAGGTAAGTTTCCAAGGCATAAAGGTTTCTGCGTCTTTTGTTACCCTAATATCGATATCGTTTACCAAAGCGGGTGTTGCATCATTTACAATTTCTGTACTTATTACACCTGCTGGATCTGTCCAAGATATGGAAGCTAACAATGGTTCTACTCCATTAGATTGTACCACCAATGTATATGTGCCGCCTTCTGTTAGTTCGATTTCAGATATTATCGATAGTTGTCCCTCTTTTTTTGTAATTGTTTCTCCCGCTTTTTTTGCGTTCATTAAACCCCAACCTGTTTCTGCATCTGGTCCTATTGCTGCTGTATCATCAGCTGTGTGTAGCGCTAACCCTTTTAAGGTTGCAGCCTTCATAAAGGCACCATATTTTTCATTGTAATATTGTTGTAATAAAAGTAGAGTTCCTGTAACATTTGGTGCTGCCATTGAGGTACCAGTAAATGTACCATATGCATTATCTGCAGAATCAATTGAAGAATTTAAACCTGTTCCATTACCCATAATATCTGGTTTAACTCTTAAATCATCAGTTGGCCCTTCAGAACTACCAGTGTTTCTCAACACTGAATTTAAAGTTCCATCTGCATTTATTGTAGCATCTTGCCCATTTGCAACAGCTAAACCATTTTTAGAAGCTTGCATTCCGTACAATTTATCAAAAGCAGTGTTTCCTTCTAAAGGATCTGTATTTGATAAATCATCCGTTCCATCATTTCCTGCTGCTGTAACCTGTAAATAGTAAGGAGTATTGTACATTAAATTATCCCAATCTCGTGAAGCCTCTATATAGGCTCCATAATACCAATCAGGAATGGGATCAGGAGCACGAGTGTAAGAATGATTAGAAACCAACATTCCATTTGCGGCAGCTGCTGTAGCTTCCGCTAAATCATTATTCCAGTCATTCCCAATTCCGTAGGCTTTAGGTGCCATTCCTTTAGCATTAGTGACAAACCCAGAAGAAATAATTGTTCCCATTACATGAGCTCCATGAGCACTCAAGGCATTAGTTCCATCTCCAGCAGAAAATCTATTTTCTCCTCCAGCGCCATCATATTCTTGGTGTGTTTCTCTTGACAAACCTTGGTCCCAAACATAGGCTGTCATTCCTTGTCCTTCAATATTTAATCCCAAACCCCCATTATTATGTAAAAAGTTTGCTCTTGTAGAAATACCTGCATTAACGTTTAGGGTTTTGTAATAAATTGGATTTCCTTCTTTAGTAACACCCATTAATTCGTGATGAGAACCTTTTGGGTCTGTAAATTTCAGTTTCCAGCCTTTTTGGGCAGCTAATAACAACGCTTTATTTTTTTGTTTATAAAATTCTTCAGAATGTTTTTCTTTAAGATTATTTAACTTTGATACGTCATAGTCTTTTGTTATTTGTTCCCTTTCTTGCTTGTTTTGTGCAATCATAGAAAAAGATAGAAATAAAAATAAATAAGTAAAATATTGAAAGTATTTATACTTCATTGTAGTATTTTTTTTAGTTTTGATTTTTAAAGTTCTCAAATATAACACTTTTTATAATTTTTTGATAAAATTCAACTTTTTGCTATGAACAACTTCTCATTTTTCAATAGAAAAAACATCACAAAAGATTTACAAACAACAGACTTTGATTTGTTAATAATTGGTGGGGGAATTACAGGTGCAGGAATCGCTTTAGACGCTGCTTCACGTGGTATGAAAGTCGCTTTAATAGAAAAAAACGACTTTGCTTCTGGTACAAGCAGTAAGTCAACAAAACTAATTCATGGAGGTTTACGCTACTTAAAACAATTCGATTTTTGGTTGGTAAAAGAAGTGGGTATAGAGCGTGCAATTGTACACAAATTAGCACCACATTTAGTCATTCCAGAGAAAATGATTTTACCTTTAATTGATGGCGGAACATATGGTTCTTGGTTGACATCTATAGGGTTAAAAGTGTATGATATTTTGGCATCTGTAGAAGGAGAAGACAAACGTAAAATGCTCACAAAAAAAGAGGCTTTAACAAAAGAACCTTTATTGCCAAAGAAGATTTTAAATGGTGCAGGTTATTATGCAGAATACAGAACAGATGATGCTCGTTTAACAATTGAAGTGCTAAAAACAGCTGGAAATTACGATGCAAAAATCATTAATTATACAGCAGCCACTGAGTTTATTTATGAAGAAAATAGAGTGATTGGTGCACATGTAAAAGATTCAATTTCTGGCGAAAATTATACGATTAAATCTAAATACGTAGTCAATGCTTGTGGACCTTGGGTCGATGAATTACGCCAACTCAACAACTCTAAAACAGGCAAACGTTTACACCTTACCAAAGGAGTTCATTTAGTGGTTGCTTATGAAAAATTACCTGTAAAACAATCTGTTTATTTTGATGTTCCTGATGGTCGAATGATGTTTGCAATTCCTCGTGGAAGAGTGACTTATTTTGGCACAACAGATACCAATTATCAAACGGATAAAAATAATGTAGAAACCAGTTTAGTTGATGCAACTTATTTAATATCTGCTGTTAATAATATGTTTCCTGAAGTTAATTTAAGTCTTGAGGACATACAATCTTCTTGGGCGGGCTTGCGACCTTTAATTCATGAAGAAGGAAAATCTACTTCAGAATTATCTAGAAAAGATGAAATTTTTGTTTCTGACACAGAACTGATCTCTATTGCTGGAGGAAAATTAACAGGCTACAGAAAAATGGCTGAACGTATTGTAGATTTAGTTGGTAAAAAATACGAACGCCGTTTCGAAAAAGAGTTTGATAATATTAAAACTGAAGAAATTGTGCTTTCTGGAGGAACTTTCTCTGACTTTAGCGAGGTGAAAAGTTATACTGATGCTATTTATAATAGAATTGCAGAAGTAGATTTTGATGAAAAAGATGCACAATATTTAGTGTATAATTATGGAAAACAAACAGACATCATCTTAAAAAAGTTTGATGAATTTATGGATGAAGATCAGCAAGAAAAAATGATAAAAGCTGAAGTTTGGTTTGCTGTAAATTATGAAATGGCTTGCACACCTACAGACTTTTTTATGCGTAGAACAGGTCGTTTATTTTTTGACACACGCAGCGTTTTTCTGTATAAAGAATATGTTCTTAATGAATTTAAAAACCACTTTTCTTGGGATGAAAATACAATTGAAAAACATCAAAAAGAATTAGAAGAAAAATTGAAAGTAGCAACTACTTTGGGGTGAAAAAATTAGTCCTTCTATATAATAAGTATTAAAAAACGAATCGCTTTTACAGAAAAATTACCACGTAAAAATTATTCTTCCTTTTCATTTTCTTCAATCTCTTCTGTTAAGTCTAATTTTCTTATTGTTGGGTTTAAAGCCCCTGTCGCGACAACTGTAATTAAAGTCATGGTTCCACCAAAAACAACTGCGGCAACAGGGCCTAATATTTTAGCCGCTAAACCGCTTTCAAAAGCACCTAACTCGTTAGAAGAACCTACAAACATTGAGTTTACAGAAGAAACCCTACCTCTCATTTCATCAGGTGTTTTTAGTTGTAAAATCGTTTGCCTTATAACCATCGAAATTCCGTCTGCAGCTCCACTTATAAATAGCGCTAAAATACTTACCCAAAAAATAGATGACAATCCAAAAGCAATGATACTTAATCCAAAGATAAAAACAGAAATCAACATCTTTTTACCTGTATTTCTGTTGATAGGAATGTAGGTTGTTAAAAACATAGTAACGATACTTCCCATAGAAATAGAGGCGTTTAAAACACCAAAACCTTCTGGACCAACTTTTAAAACGTCTTGTGCAAATACGGATAAAATTGCTATTGTTCCTCCAAAAAGAACAGCAATCATATCTAAAGTTAGTGTTCCTAAAATTGCTTTATTTTGAAAAACAAATTGAATACCAACTTTTAAACTTTGCATAATTGGTTCCCCAATTTTTGTATTTAAAATAGGTTGCTTTTTAATTTGAAAAAGGATAATAAGAGATAAAATGACTAGAATAAAAACCAAACAGAGTGTTTTATCAACACCAATCCAACTAATAAAAAAACCACCAAAAAGTGCGCCTGAAACAGATGCTGTTTTCCATGTACTTGTACTCCAAGTTGCAGCATTATGATATATTTTTTTAGGCACAATTAAAGCCACTAAAGAAAAAATTGTAGGCCCAAAAAAGGAACGTAAAAAGCCACCAAAAAACACCAAGCCGTAAATTGAATATAGAATTGAATTTGTAGACCAATGCCCAACAACGCTATTAGAAGTCAATAAAAACAAACCTAAACTAATCAAAGAAAAAGCAGCAGTACAAATTGCTAACAAGTTCCTTTTTTCTTTTTGATCTACTATATGACCTGCAAATAACGCCATAGAAAATGCCGGGATAATTTCCATTAAACCTATAATTCCTAATGATAAAGGGTCTTTTGTAATGCTGTATACTTGCCACTCAATCACAATAAATTGCATAGACCAACCAAAAACAAGTAGGAATCTAACCAATAAAAAAATATTAAATTCTTTTATTCTTAAGGCTGCATACGGATCGTTTTTAGCCATTTTTTTATTTTAATTTCATATCCATTAAAATAGCAAATGTTTGATTGATATCGTGTTCTTTTACCACAATTGTCATTTCATTTGTGGTCGAAATAACTTCTTGTAAAGGAATATCCGCCCAAGCTAATTGCTTTAAAATAAAGTAGTAAATACCCGATTGATCTAAATTTCCTCTTGGTAATTTTATGGTAATAGATGCCAATTCTAAAACACTATTTATTAAAAATTCTTGTTCAAAAATCTCTTCAACAAAAGGTCTTAAGTTTTTACTGGTAACAATATTTGTTTCAAAAATCCCTTGAGAAACGGTTAAAAAATAGTCAGAATTTTCTGCACATTGTGTTAGTATTTTTGCGATTTCTCGTAGTAATGAAGGTGTATTTTTAAACGTAAAATCACACAAGTCAGAACGTACAATTACATCCCCTAAATCTAAAGCTAACTTTTTAATATTTTTTCTAATGCGTAATTCGCTTGCAGGGGAAAGCCTATTAATTGCCATCATTACTGCACCAACTTTAACCTCTTTTTTTAAAGCTTTAGAAACTTCTGGTAAAATAATTCGTGCTAAAGAAGAAACATTGATTAACTTTTCATGTAAAGCTTCCTCAATAAAAGGTGTTTTTCTAATGGTGCTTTCTACAACTTCTTGTATTGTTTTCATTATAAAAGTTTAAAAATAGTTTTAATTGTTCAAAATTAAACAATTAATCCAACTTATCTGTCAACTTTTTAAATTCTTTTCTTGGGTCTTTATCGTTATATAAAACACCGTAAACAGCATCTATTATTGGGGTTCTTGTGCCTTTATCTTCTTTAATTTTAAAGGCGCTTTTAGTAGCATAATACCCTTCTGCAATCATGCTCATTTCTAATTGAGCAGATTTAACAGTATAACCCTTGCCAATCATATTTCCAAATTGTCTGTTTCTACTAAATGTGGAATATCCTGTCACTAACAAATCTCCTAAATATGCAGAATTGTTAATGTTCCGTTTCATTTTATGCACTTTTTTTATGAAGCGTTTCATTTCACGAATTGCATTACTCATTAACACAGATTGAAAATTATCACCATACCCTAATCCATGTGCGATCCCCGCAGCGACAGCATAAATATTTTTTAACATTGCAGCATATTCTGTGCCAATAATATCATCAGAAATTTTGGTTTTTATATACCAACTTTTAAGAGAATTACTCATTAACTCTGCCTTTTCCTCATCTATACAAGCAATTGTTAAATACGACAAACGCTCCATCGCAACCTCTTCTGCATGACAAGGACCAGTAATTACACCGATGTTTTCTAAAGGAATATTGTATTGCTTATTAAAATGTTCCCCAACAATTAAACCTGTTTCTGGAACAATCCCTTTTATGGCAGAAAAAATAGTTTTATTTTCTAAAGATTCTTTTAATTTCTCTAATTCACTTGTTAAAAAAGCAGAAGGAATTGCAAAAATTAAAATATCATAATTCGCAATCATAAAATTTATGTCGTCAGATAAATCTAAGCGAAGTGGATTTAATTCTGCAGAACGCAAATACTTTGGATTGTGATGATTTTCTTTAATATGTTCTATTGCTTGCGCACTTCTCATATACCAACCAACAGTTTCTAGGTTTTCTATCAACATTTTAACAATTGCTGTTGCCCAACTTCCACCTCCTAAAACCGCTATTTTTGGTTGTTCGCTCATAATTTTTATATTTATAAATCAAAAGTAATAAAACTATTAACTTATATGGAATCCTTCGTTGATTTATTATATTTGTCTACTCTCTTATTTTTAAAAAAATGAATGTACAAATAATTAACAAATCTAAACACGTAACTCCTTCTTATGAAACTGATGGGGCAGCAGGAATGGATTTACGCGCAAATATTGAAAAATCAATAACACTTAAACCTTTAGAAAGAGCTATTGTAAAAACCGGTTTGTTTATAGCATTACCTGTTGGTTTTGAAGCACAAGTAAGGCCAAGAAGTGGTTTAGCTGCTAAAAAAGGAATTACTGTTTTAAACTCTCCTGGAACTGTAGATGCTGATTATAGAGGTGAAATTGGTGTGATTTTAGTCAATTTATCAAATGAAGAGTTTATTGTAAATGATGGTGAAAGAATTGCACAATTAATCATTGCAAAACACGAACGTGTAAACTGGAAAGAAGTTGAAATTTTAAGTGAAACCGAACGTGGTTCTGGTGGTTTTGGAAGTACCGGAGTTTAAATTATTTTATACACTTGGCTCATTTTTCGAAAGGCATTATGTAATAAATCAAAAGATAAAAACGTGTGGGAGTGGTATTTGTACCCTAGGTTTTTATAAAACTGAAAAGATTTAGATTGCTCGTTCATTGCGTCTAACCAAATAATTTCATACCCTTTTTTTGTTGCTTTATCTTCTAACCAAGAAAGTAAAGATTTACCAATTCCGTTGCCTTGTGTTTTTTGATGCAGGTAAATTCGATGTAATTTTACTTGTTTTTCTTGTGTGAGTCCATCTAGTTTTTCATCCCAAATAATTCTAAAAATACCAATTATTTTACCCTTAAAAAGGGTAAAATAATTATCTGAGTTTTCTTCAGATATTTCTTTTAAAAAAAATTCTTTAGAAAAGTGTGTGTTCACATACCATTCTCCTTTATCAGCCCAAAAATGACTGTAAGCTGATGGATAAATTTCTTTCATCAGTTTTAAAAGAGCCTCAGAGTCTGAACTTAAAATGGTTGATAGTTGTATGTTTTCTGATATTGTAATCATTTTATAAATATAAAAAAAACTGCTATAGATTGATTATTTCTACAGCAGTTTTAATAATAGTTAGAACTTTTAACCCTTACTCTTGATTTTCAATAGCTTCTTTTATTTTTCCTTCGAGTTCATCTGCTAGTTCTGGATTGTCTTTAATTAATCCTTTTACCGCGTCTCTACCTTGTCCTAATCTTGTTTCGCCATAACTAAACCAAGAACCACTTTTCTTTACAATACCTAATTCTACACCAATATCTAAAATCTCACCAACTTTTGATATTCCTAAACCATACATAATATCAAATTCTGCAATTTGAAAAGGTGGTGCTACTTTATTTTTTACAACTTTAACTTTCGTACTGTTTCCAATAACTCTGTCTCCGTCTTTAATTTGTGTTCTTCTTCTAATGTCTAAACGAACAGAAGCATAAAATTTTAATGCGTTACCACCTGTTGTTGTTTCAGGGTTTCCGAACATTACTCCAATTTTTTCTCTTAATTGGTTAATGAAAATAACGGTACATTTTGTTTTAGAAATAGTTCCTGTTAATTTACGTAATGCTTGTGACATTAAACGTGCATGAAGACCCATTTTAGAATCTCCCATTTCACCTTCAATTTCGGCTTTCGGTGTTAAAGCTGCAACAGAATCTATTACAACAATATCAATTGCCCCAGAACGGATTAAGTTTTCTGCAATTTCTAATGCTTGCTCACCATGATCTGGTTGAGAAATAATTAAATTATCTATATCTACTCCTAAATTTTGTGCGTAAAACTTATCAAATGCGTGTTCTGCATCAATAAAAGCGGCAATTCCACCAGCTTTTTGAGCTTCTGCAATTGCGTGTAATGTTAATGTTGTTTTACCTGAAGATTCTGGACCGTAAATTTCGATTACCCTTCCTCTTGGATACCCACCAACACCTAATGCTAAATCTAACCCTAAAGAACCAGATGAAATTGCATCTATCTCTTCGGTAACTACATCACCAAGTTTCATTACAGCGCCTTTTCCGTAGGTTTTATCTAACTTATCTAAAGTAAGTTGTAATGCTTTTAGTTTTGCTGCTTTTTCTTTATCTGCTGCCATAAATCCTCTAATTTTATTTTTAATAAGTGCCACAAGTTACGAAAATATAAATCTTTTTGCCTAAAAAATAAATTACATTTTTATCCTATTTTTGCCTAAAAATTAATAGAAAAATGGTTTCTAAAGTTTTCTTAAAAAAAACAAATAGTCAAGTTATAATTGACATGGGTGAATTAATCAGTTTTCAAAAAGAAAACCAAGAATACATTCATCAAAAAGGAAATAAAGGTTGGGCTAATTCTGATGATGAAATGTTTCCTGTAATTGGCCCAACTTCTAAAAATAATTTTAGAGTTCATACCGAAAAAGGAGATGCAATTCAAGATCAACACGGTTTGTTGCGCGAACTAGATTATACTTTACTTTCTTCTGATGAAAACAGCGCAAATTTCATCAAAAAATATAAAAAAAACACACGCATAAAAAATCGTAAATTTCCAAATAAATCTACTGAAGAATATTTATTTTGGCCGTTTGATTTTACGTTTGAAAAGAACTTTACACTAAAAAATGATGTTTTAGAAATAACATTTATCATTAATTCTGAAAAAGGAATGCCTTTTATGTTAGGCTATCATCCGGCTTTTTTATTATCTGATTCTGGTAAAGAAACCTTAGTGTCAAAAGATAAAAAAATTGATTTAGACGCTATTTATAAAGCGGGTTCTAATGCATTTCCTGTTTTAAATTCTGATACCATAAGATTGCATCATATTGATAAAAAAGATGTAGAAATTTCTACGAAAGGTTTTGATAATTTTATGCTTTGGACAGAAGTAAATAACATGCTTTGTATAGAACCAATCACACAATATACTTCTCATACCGATCAAAAATTTTCTGAAAAAAATATGCGTTTATCTGAAGGAAAAAATAGTTTTTCTATAGCAATTAAAATCTTATAATTTGATCGAAAACCACCGCCACTTTATCATTCATAAACCTTGGGGATGTATTTCTCAGTTTGTAAATCCCGCAAAGCGGAAGAAAAAATTATTAGGAGAATTACATGATTTTCCTGATGGAACGATGGCAATTGGACGTTTAGATGTTGCTTCTGAAGGCTTACTTTTATTAACTACTGATGGAAAAGTGTCTGAAGAAATTAGAAGTAGTAAATATGAAAAAGAATATTACGTTCAAGTAGATGGAGAGATTACGCAAGAGGCTGTAGAAAAATTAAAAAAAGGCGTAGAAATTGGTTTTGACGGAAAAAAATATATGACAAAACCTTGTAATTCTTTTTTAATCGAAGATCCGAAATTTCCTTTAAGAAGTCAGAAAATTAGAGATGAAAGACATGGACCTACAAGTTGGGTTTCTATACTTGTTAGAGAAGGAAAATTTAGACAGGTTCGTAAAATGACAGCTGCTGTTGGTTTCCCTACTTTACGTTTAATTAGAGTTCGAATTGGGAAAATAGAATTAGGTAATTTGGAAAATAGTGGTGTAAAAGAAGTGGATACTCTTATGTAAGGCGCATCATAAAGAAATATAAGATTGTTCTGTATTGAGTGTTGATTTTTTAAAACACGTTGTTGTAATATATTTATTATTTTCCGTGTTTTAAAATCAAAATTTTACCATTCCGTGAATCAAAAACTAATTCAAAAACTCCGCCTCTCATTCCTTTTGGAAGGGTTCCGTTTATTACCCAATATTCTTTAATTAAATGAACCTGATAAGGTTTTTCTAATTCGATTTTTTCTTTTCCGTAAAGTTCAAACAGAATAATTTCGGCGTACTTGATTGCGTTTTCCTTTTTAGGAATTAGCTTAAATTTCATATCGGTTCGATGAAATTTATTTTTTAAAGCATATTCAAGTAATTGTTCAGCATATTTTAATTCATTCGACTTTTTTTCAGACTCTTGAGCCTGAATATTTATTGAAAATAAAAATCCGATTATTAATATTATTACGTTTTTCATTTTTTTAAAAACGTGAAATTATAATTATTTTTAGCGACTTACTATATATATATTGAATTAAAAAACTATTCTCTTAACATCTCTATATGCGGAATTCCATCTTCTAAATACTCTTCTCCTACTTGAATAAATTGATGAGATTCGTAGAATTTTTTTAGATATTTTTGCGCAGAAATTGTAATTTTATTATCATTAAAACACGTTTTTACCGCTGTAATAGATGCTTTTATTACATCGTGACCAAAACCATATTTACGCGCAGAAGACGCAATAATTACTCTACCAATACTTGCGTTTTTAAAATAATCTCCTGATTTAAAAATACGTGTATATGCAACCATTTTATCATTTTTATAACCAAAAACATGTAATGCTTTTTGATCTTTAAAATCTATATCTTGATACACACATTCTTGTTCTACTACAAAAACTTCAGATCGTAGTTGTAGAATTTGATACAATTCGTGAATTGTTAATTCGTTAAAATATTTTATTATAAATTCCATATACTTATTTATTAAAAATATGAATTAACCAGCACAAGAAATTTTGTCAACTCTAGTACCATGTCTTCCTCCTTCAAATTCTGTAGTAAGAAAAACATCTACAAAACCAATCGCTTGTTGTAAAGAAACAAAACGTGCAGGAATCGTTAATACGTTTGCATTATTATGTTGTCTTGTTAATGCAACTAATTCATTATTCCAACAAAGTGCAGCTCTTATGCCCTGGTGTTTATTTGCTGTCATTTGGGCACCGTTTCCACTTCCGCAAAGAATAATACCTAATTCAGCTTTACCAGTTTCTACAGCATCGGCTGTTGGATGAATTGCATCTGGATAATCCATAGAATCATTTGTATCCGTTCCAAAATTTAGAATTTTATACCCTTTATCTTCTAAATGTTTTATAATTTCGAATTTGTATTCTGTACCTGCGTGATCGTTACCAATAGCAATTGTCATAATAGATTGATTTTAATTTAGTTGTCTGTTACAAAAGTACAGAAACTAACGGTTATCAACAGTTATAAACAATCAAAAAATTCACTTTTTTAATAACAGTTTAATTTTTAACTCTTTACCTATATTATATAAATGTTAAGAAGTATCCGTAAAGTTTTACAAGTTTATTTGGTGAATTAATTATTTTTTATAATACACGGAGAGGTTTCACATACACAACTTTTTTTATGAGTTTTTAATAAAAGTTTATAAACATATAATACATATTTTATTTACATAGATTAACCTGTTAACTATTAAGAATTTTAGGTTAATTACTGTTTATAACTATTGTTAATAACTCTAAATTTTAATTGATTTTTAAGTGTTTAAGCAACTCATAAGATGTCAATATTTTTTAATAACTCATATAGTAAAATAAAATAGTAAAATTTTATAGTAGCTATTCACACACTATTATAAACACCATTGTTTTTTAAAAATTTATAAAAGAAAAATGATTATAATATAGAATGTTGATAACTGTTGAAAAGCTAAAAAAATAATTAAAGAGATAATTAAAAAGAAATTAAAATTATAAAATAAGTACTAAAGAATTAAACTGTTTTATTTTCAGTTTTTAAAAGAGATAGTGTGTCTTTTTGAATTTCTACAGTTTCGTTTGTAATCTCACTTTTATTCAAAGAAGAATTTATAGTAATTACAGTAATAAAAATTCCTGTAAGAAATATAAAAACGAATAAAGCGATAATTTTACGTAGATTTTTCATTTTAAAGTTCATCTTCTTTATATAAAGACGTTTATTTTATGAAAATGTTACATAAAAATTAAGATTTCTTTAACGTTTTAAAAATTTTATTTAAAATAATGAGAAGTGATGTATTAAAATTAACTAGTTGAGATAATTTAGATAAAAAAGGATATTTTTAAAAACTTTATTAATTCACAACAAAATTAATAGCTTTTTCTATTATTTTTACAGTTACTTTTCCGGTGTTTATTAATTCACCATCAGCTTGAACAAATGGTTTAGAAGTTTTAGGAATAACTGTAATTTCTTTAGTTTTATAGGTTTCAATTTTTTTATGATTTACTATATTTCCATTATATAATTTTTTAATATTATAGATTAAATCAAATAAATTAAGATTTTTAGCAATCATAATATCTAATAAACCATCTGTAGAATTCACATCTTTTGTAAACTGCATTCCGCCACCAGAAAATTTACAAATTCCAAATAATGTCATTAAACAATTAGTTTCAATTACTTTATCATTAAAAATAATTTTAAAAACTGATTTTTTATAAAATAATAAACCCACTATTCCGCTTAATAAATAAGCAATAGATCCAAAACGTTTTAACTTTTCTAGTTTATGAACAATATATCCATCATATCCTAAACCAGCTACATTATTAAAATAAGAATTGGTTTTATTTTCGGTTTCTAAAACACCAATATCTTGTGAAATTATTTTGTTTTGATGGATGATTTCTACAGCTTTTTGAATATTACAAGGAATGTTATAAGTTTTAACCCAATCGTTTCCAGTTCCTAAAGGAATCACTGCAATAGTTATATCAGAAGTTTTTACATACCTTTGCAACATTATTCCGTTAACTACATGATGTAGTGTTCCATCTCCACCAATCGAAATAATATTTCTAAAACCTTGTTGAATTGCAGTATCAACCAATTCAATTTCATGTTTAGAAAACTGAGTAAAAGCGTAAGAAAAGTCTATTTTCTTATTGTTTAGTAGTTGTTGAATTTCTTTCCAATGTTTAGAAAAATTTCGATTTCCAGAAGTAGGATTTGCAATTACAAACCAAGAATTAGACATAAATAATAATTTTAAAAAAGCCAAAATACAATAATAGATTGATAACTATAATTTAATAATCTATCACCATAAAAAATTGTAATTTGGTATCATATAATAAGAAGTAAGAATTAATGACAAAAAAGAAGAAAAGTATATTTAAAAAGAAAGGGAATGTTGTAAAAGACCTCACTAGAAATATATTTAAAGTATTAAACGAAGACAACGAAAAAAGTTATAATTATAAGCAAATTGCTGCAAAATTAAAGGTTTCTGATACAGATGGTAAAAACCAAATAATAAAGAAATTAGCAGAATTAGCTACTAGTAAACAAATTAAAGAAGTAGATAGAGGAAAGTTTCAAGTAAATGTTGATAAAAAATATTCTATTGGTACGTTAGATGTAACTTCTACTGGAAATGGATATTTTGTAACAGATGATTATGAAGATGATATTTTTATACCAAATATTAACCTTGGTAAAGGGTTGCATAATGATACTGTAAAAGCATATGTTTATAAAAGACGTAGTGGAAAGAAATATGAAGCTGATGTTGTAGAAATTATACAACGTGCAAAAACTGATTTTGTAGGTGTTTTACAAAAAAACAAAAACAAAAATTTTGGATTTGTAGTTCCTGATAACAATAAAATGTATGCCGATATTTTCGTTTCTGAAAATAAAATGAATGGCGCAGAAGATGGAGATAAAGTACAAGCAAAATTAATTGATTGGCCTAAAAACTCTAAAAATCCATTTGGAAAAATTACAACAGTTCTTGGTAAACCAGGAGATCATAATACAGAAATGCATTCTATTCTATTAGAATACGATTTACCTTTTGAGTTTGATCCTGAAGTAGAAAAAGAAGCAGAAAATCTATCTATAGAAATTACAAAAGAAGAAATTTCTAAACGTAGAGATATGCGTAAAGATTTAACTTTTACGATAGATCCAAAAGATGCAAAAGATTTTGATGATGCATTATCATTTAAAAAATTAGAAAATGGTAATTACGAAATAGGAATTCATATTGCAGATGTTTCGCATTATTTAGAACCTAAAACTATTTTAGATGATGAAGCTTATAAAAGAGCAACCTCTGTTTATTTAGTTGATAGAGTTGTACCAATGTTACCAGAAATGCTTTCAAACGGTGTTTGTTCTTTACGTCCAAATGAAGAAAAATTAACTTTTTCTACCGTGTTTGAAATCAATGAGAAAGCACAGATTGTAAAAGAATGGTTTGGACGAACAGTAACGTATTCAGATCAACGTTTTGCTTATGAAGAAGCACAAGCTATTATAGAAAACTGTAAATTATCTGATACTATTGAGCCTTATATAATGCCAGTAGATATTTCTATTACTAATAAAGAATATACGGTAATTCCAGAAATTGTAGAAGCTACTTTAAAGTTAGATGTTTTAGCTAAAATTCTTCGTAAAAAAAGAATGACAGAAGGCGCAATTTCTTTTGATAGGCTAGAGGTGAAATTTAATTTAGATGAAGAAGCAAATCCTGTTGGGGTTTTCTTTAAAGAATCTAAAGATGCTAATAAATTAATTGAAGAATTTATGTTATTAGCGAATAGAAAAGTTGCTGAATTTATTGGTTTTTCTAAAGGAAAAGCAACAAATAAAACGTTTATTTATAGGGTTCATGACGAGCCTAATATAGAAAAACTAGCTTCTTTACAAAACATGATTCGTAAATTTGGATACAAAATTAATACAGATACAAAAGAATCTACTTCAGAATCTTTAAATCAATTATTAAGTGATGTTCATGGTAAAGCAGAATCTAACATGATTGAAACCTTAACTATTAGAACCATGTCTAAAGCTGTATATACAACTCAGAATATTGGTCATTATGGTTTAGCTTTTGACTATTACAGTCATTTTACATCACCAATTAGACGTTATCCAGATGTAATGACACATAGATTGTTACAACACTATTTAGATGGTAGAGATACGCCTAAAGCAAATTTATACGAAGAAAAGTGTAAACACTCATCAAATAGAGAGGAATTAGCTTCTAAAGCAGAAAGATCATCTATTAAATACATGCAAGTAAAATACATGCAAGATCATCAAGATGAAGTTTTTGAAGGTGTAATTACAGGTGTTACAGAATGGGGAATTTATGTAGAAATTAAATCTAATAAATGTGAAGGAATGGTTAGAATTAGAGATATAAAAAGTGATTATTATGTCTTTGATGAAAAACAATATGCTATTATTGGTCAATCTTCAAAGAAAATTTACCAATTAGGAGATGATGTTAAAATTCAAGTTAAAAAAGCCGATTTAGAGCGTAAACACTTAGATTTTAATTTAATTGAAAATGCTTCTTAAGCGTTTTTTCGTTTAAGATTTTATTAAATTGTCATTCCTATAAAAAAGGAATGACAGTTTAAATATTTATTACTTAAAGATGAACAACTTTAATATTTTACACAATAAAAGATTAAAAAACTCTTTATATTGTTATACTTATTGATTTAGTTTTCGTCATAAAATCTTAAAAGAATGAAAAAGATAATTTATATATGTGTACTATTATTTAGCTTCAATGCTTTAGCACAAACAATAATTACTAAAAATTTAGGAGATTTTACAACCTTAAAAGTATATAATGGTATCGAAGTAGAGTTGATAAAATCTGAAGAACATAAATTAGAAATTACCGGCGAAAAATCTGAAATAGTTAAAGTTAAGAATGTAAATAACACCTTAAAACTATCATTGCCTTTTTCTTTAATACCAGAAAAAAATGCTGCAGACGGTAAGGTTTTAATAAAATTATATTACAATAAAAACATTGCTATTATTGATGCAAATGAAGGGTCAACAATTACTGGAAAAGAAATTTATCAGGATAAATTAGAAGTAAATTCGCAAGAAAGAGCTTTTATAAATTTAGTTGTAAAAGTAAAATATTTAGATGTTAGAGCTTCTTCTGGTGGAATGATTAAATTAACAGGAACTACAAAAAACCAGAATGTTGATGTAGATTTATATGGAATTTACAATGGATTTTCTTTAAAATCTGAATCTAACTCTACTGTTATAGCAGGCACAGGTGCAAAAGCAGAAGTTTTTGCTAGCGAAACTTTAAATGCAAAAGTAAGTTTTGGAGGGTCTATTTTTTACAAAGGAAACCCTGTAGTTGTAAAAAACAAAAAAATTATTGGAGGTATTATTCAAAAAAGAGATTAAGTCTTTTTAACAGATATACTATTATAACCTTTTTTGTATCTTTGTCTTTCTAAAATTAAAAAAAATGAACAGTTTATCTATATATTTAGGAATGGTAGGGCCTTGGCAAATTGCCATTATTGTTGCTTTAGTTTTATTAATGTTTGGAGGTAAAAAAATTCCAGAGTTAATGAAAGGCTTAGGTGGTGGAATTAAAGAATTTAAGAAAGCTACTAAAGAAGAAGGTGAAGAAAATTTAGAAGAAAAGAAATAGGCTTACTATTCTTTTTTTAAACATAAAAAAGCTCAATTTGTATTTACAAATTGAGCTTTTTAGTTTTCTAAATTAAAAGTTTTATGAATCTTTATTTTTAGGTTTTTGGTTTTTCATTGCTTCACCAATTTGATTACTTGCTGTAAAACTTGCAACCATATCATTTAACATCGTACTACCAGCTTGTGGTGAGTTTGGTAATAATATTAAATTACTATTTGTTTGTTGACCGATAGATTGTAAAGTATCATAATGTTGTGTTACAACAATTAAAGCTGATGCTTCTTGACTATTAATACCAACCTTGTTTAAAACTTCTACAGACTCTTCTAAACCACGTGCAATTTCACGTCTTTGATCAGCAATACCTTGTCCTTGTAAGCGTTTGCTTTCTGCCTCTGCTTTTGCGCGCTCTACAATTAAAATACGTTGTGCATCTCCTTCATATTGTGCAGCTACTTTTTCTCTTTCAGAAGCATTAATTCTGTTCATTGCTATTTTTACCTGAGGATCTGGATCAATATCGGTAACTAAAGTTCTAATAATATCAAAACCATAATTTATCATAGCATCGTTTAATTCCGCTTTAACAGCCAATGCAACATCATCCTTTTTTACAAAAACGTCATCTAATTTCATTTTAGGTACTTCTGCTCTTACCACATCAAATACATAAGAAGTTATTTGATCGTGCGGATAATCTAATTTATAAAAAGCATCATATACCTTCTCTGCAAGTACTTTATATTGTACAGAAACTTTTAGTTTTACAAATACATCATCTAAGGTTTTTGTTTCAATGATAACGTCTAATTGTTGAATTTTTAAACTCAATCTTCCCGCAACTTTATCAATTAACGGAATTTTAAAACGTAAACCAGATTGACTAATTGTATTGAATTTACCGAAGCGTTCTAAAACTGCAGCTGTTTGTTGTTTTACGGTATATACTGAAGCAAAAAGAAGAAGTACGCCAAGTACAATAAGAATAGGAATTATTGGGAACATAGTTGTTTTTTTAAAAGGTTAATAATTGATTTATGTAAAGATACTGAATTCCAGTAGTTATTTATTAGACGTGTTTTTCTAAAAATGTTACATTTTTTAAAAACAAAACCCTGTAAAAAATGAATTTTACAGGGTTTTATTAATGCTGTTTTAAAACTTATTCTTCCTTTTTTTCTTCTTCTTTAGGAAAAATTTTGTGTTTTTTCTTATTGTACTTGATCCACTTTTTATATTGCTTTTCAGAAAGTAAAACTTTCATTATTTTATCTAATTTTCTATCTTCTACCCTAAGTGTAACCGCAATTGGTTTTAAGCGTTCATTCATTTTTTTTTGAACGTTCCTTTGGTTCGAATAGTCACCAGTATCCATCGCTTTTTTCTGAAAACTTTCAACCATTTCTTTAGTTTCTCTAAGTGAAAAACTATTAATTCTAGTGATCCCTTTAATATCTTTATTGAATTTTGTTAATACTTTCGAAAACTCTTTTCCTACTTTAGAAGATAATTTTATGCTCGATTTTTTTGCTGCTTTATTAATATCATAAACTATAATTCCTAAAAATTTTTCTACTTCAAATTTAGGTTTTGGAGCTTTTTGTGGAGTTTGTGACATTTGTTGACGCTGCTGTCTTTGACCACCTCTTTGACCATTTCTTTGGTTATTCCCATACTGACCTTGCGCAGTAAATGCACAGCCTAAAATTAAAAATAAAATTATTTTTTTCATAATATTATAGTGTTGAAATTGCGTTTTCTACTCTTTTTACAGTTGCTGATTTACCAATCATCTCCATGATATCAAACAAATGAGGGCCTTTTAAAGCACCAACCAAAGACAATCGTAAAGGTTGCATTACTTTTCCGAAACCAATTTCTTTAGCAGTAATCCATTCTTTAATTTCTATTTCTGTGTTTTCTGATGAAAAGTCTTCGATGTTATTTATAACTTCAACAAACTCAGTCATTAATTCAGCGGTTCCTTCCTTCCAGTTTTTCTTTGCAGCTTTAGCATCATATTCTTGTGGAGCTTCAAAAAAGAAGGAAGATAAATCCCAAAAATCAGTAACAAAAATCGCTCTTTCTTTTATGGAAGAAACGACTTTTAAAACAAAACTTTTATCTTTATCAATTCCCTTTTCCTTAAGTATTGGAAGGTATAAATCAGTCAATTCTGCATCCTCTTTTGTTTGCATATATTGTTGATTAAACCAACTTGCTTTATCAGGACTAAATTTGGCTCCTGACTTACTAACTCTTTTTAAATCAAAAGATTGCACTAAATCTTCTAAAGAAAATATTTCTTGTTCTGTTCCAGGATTCCATCCTAAAAAAGCTAACATATTTATAAATCCATCTGCAAAATATCCATCTTCTTTATATCCACGAGAAACATCACCAGTTTCTTCATTTGTATATTCTAAAGGAAACACAGGAAACCCTAATTTGTCTCCATCACGTTTACTTAATTTACCTTTTCCAACAGGTTTTAAAATCAATGGTAAATGTGCGAATTTCGGAGAATCCCAACCAAAAGATCTGTACAATAAAACATGTAAAGGCATTGATGGCAACCATTCTTCACCACGAATTACGTGACTAATTTCCATTAAATGATCATCCACAATATTTGCTAAATGATAGGTTGGCATTCCATCACCTTTAAATAAAATTTTATCATCTAAAGTGTTGGTGTCAATAATAATATTTCCACGAATTTCATCTTCCATTCGTAAGATTTCATCTTGTGGAGTTTTAAAACGGATTACATAATTTTCCCCAGCATTTATCTTCGCTTTTACTTCCTCATCAGTTAAAACTAAAGAATTTACTAAACGTCCTTTTTCTCTGTTATGCCAATTATAAATAAAAGTTTTACCCTCTGCTTCATGTCCTTTTCTATGTCCATCTAATTGTTCTGAAGTATCAAAAGCATAATATGCCCAGCCAGTTTCAATTAAAACAGCAGCATATTTTTTATACAATTCTTTACGCTCAGATTGTCTGTAAGGACCAAATTTTTCGTTCTTTCCCGGGCCTTCATCAAAAGGAATATTACACCACTCTAAAGCGTCTATAATATACTGTTCTGCATTTGCCACATAACGAGTTTGGTCTGTGTCTTCTATTCTTAAGACGAAAGTTCCGTTATATTTTTTAGCAAATAAATAATTATATAAAGCTGTTCTTACACCGCCAATATGTAAAGGTCCTGTAGGACTTGGTGCAAAACGAACACGAACATTAGATTCCATTTCTTGTAGATTTTAAAGTTGCAAAGATACTTTTCTAAAAGCATAAAAAAAAGCCTTTAACAAAAGGCTTTTAAGTAATTAGTTACATCATTATTTCTTTAAAACTTACGATAAATTCCAAAAGAGATAGCTACTTGTTTTGCTACATTATTACCAAAGAATGCCGCTGGTAAACTTGCCGTAATTCCGAAATTATTAGAAATTTCGCCAATTACTTTCACGCCAATAACACCATATTCTTGGTTATTTACATACAAACCTGTTGCTAAATTTGAACTAGGCAAAACAACAGTACCATTTTTAAAAGACTTTTCAATATCTAGAAAACCAATAATCCAAATATTTTTATGGAGTTTACCACCATATTCTCCCCCAATTTTAAAGTTAGAACTATGGTTATTTGTGCGAATTCTAGTTCCGATAAATGTCTGTAAATAAGATTTACCAAAGCTTTTACCAGCTAAGAAAAGCGGTGTGAAAGTAAATGCATCATACCCTGTTCTTATTCCTGAATTCGCTTCAAAAGAACCTGTATTTGCTTCCAAAGAAAACTGCCCAGAAACAAGCCAATCTTTTTTATAAAAGCGGTGTTTGATGCCAATTTCTATATTTCCTAAAGTGTTTTTTTTATTAGAATATTCAGGACAAGGAGCAATTAAACAAGGGTTTACCAACCCTTTATTTGATATAAATTTATAAGGAATATTTATGAGCAATGTTGTTTTACTTGACAAACCATATTCACTATAAAACTGCAATGTATTATCCGATATTTTACCAGGAATAGAATAATCAGGGTCTCCGAATAAAGTATCGTAATAAGGAATTGTTGTAAACGAAAGCTGTGTGTAAAGTTTTCCTTTTTTTTGTGTCCAAGGACCTTGTGAAAAAGCAGAAAAACCAATCAATAGAATACTTAGTGTAATAATTTTTTTCATCGTTTCATTTTTTATAAACCCTTAGTTGTTTCTTTTTTAAAATACTTACAAATGGTTTTAACAAGTTTTTTACTGCAAGTTACTACAAATACTGTATTTTTATTAGTTAATTATGGAGGGGTACAAACATATCGCGCAAAAATTACATCGATTTACACGCAAATATTATACTAATGAACTAATAAAAGGAAGTATTTTATTTCTTTCTTTAGGATTTTTATATCTTTTTTTTACGGTGTTTTTGGAGTATTTTTTATGGTTAAAACCCACAGCAAGAACTTTTTTGTTTTGGATATTTATTCTTGTTGAATTTTTTTTATTGATCAAATTTATAGTCCTTCCGATTTCTAAATTAATTGGTTTTAGAAAAGGTATTTCTTTGCAAGAATCCTCTAAAATTATTGGAAACCACTTTCCAAAAGTTCAGGATAAATTATTAAACATTTTACAATTAAAAGAGACGACTGATGCGTCTGATTTAATCTTGGCAAGCATCGATCAAAAATCGATTGAATTAGCGCCAATATCGTTTGTAAAAGCCATTGATTTTAAACAGAATAAAAAACATTTAAAATACGCAATTATTCCTGTTTTAATTTTGGTAATTAGTTTATTTACAGGTGTTAATGGATCACTCTCACAAAGTTTAAATCGTGTTGTAAACCATAGAACAGCTTACAATCCACCTGCTCCTTTTTCGTTTTTTTTAGTAAATTCTGATTTGCAGGTTATTCAAGGAAAATCAATTACGATCTCTGTAAAAACAATCGGAAATACGGTTCCGAGTGAAGCTAAAATCATTTTTAATCAACAACAGTATTATTTGGAAAATAAAGGAAACACCACGTTTTCCTACACATTTTCTGACGTACAAGAATCCGTCAATTTTTATGTAGAAGCAAACGGAATTCAGTCTCAAGATTATCAAATTAATGTAATTGGAACACCGACAATACATCATGTTTTTTTAGAATTAAAGTATCCTAATTATTTAGGAAGAAGAAATGAAACGATTAAAAATGCTGGGAATTTAACCGTTCCTGAAGGCACTAAAATTACATGGCAAGTTCAAACTTCACAAACAGATTCGTTGGCTTTTATCAACCATCAAAAAAGAGCGTATTTTAAAAATATTTCTGATGATCGTTTTGAATATACAAAGAGTATTCACAATGCATTGAGTTATCAAATTTCATCTTCCAATAAAAGCTTGAAAGATTATGAGAATTTACAGTTTTCTGTTGATGTTGTAAAGGATGAATATCCACTAATTTCTGTGAGCTCAAATATTGATAGTATTTCACGTGGAACAGCGCAATTTGCAGGGCAGATTTCTGATGATTATGGATTAAAAAAACTACAGTTAATCTACTATAATGAAGAAAATCCAGCACAAACAAACCTTTTTGATATCTCAATAACGAAACAAAACATTCAAACCTTTTTTTATCAGTTCCCTGACGGATTAAACCTGCAAAAAGGAACAAATTATGAAATGTATTTTCAGGTAATTGACAATGATGCTGTAAACGGAAATAAGAAGACTAAAAGTAAAGTCTTTAATTATAGACAAAAAACGGTTGAGGAAATCGAAGAAGAGTTGCTGCAAGAACAAAGAAACACTATTAATGATTTAGAAAATTCGATTCAAAAACAGCAAAAGCAACAAGAGCAATTAGAAACTATTCAGCAAGATTTACAGAATAAAAAAAGCATTAATTGGAATGATAAAAAGAAAATAGAAAATTTTATAAAACGTCAAGAACAATACAAAAAAATGATGCAGCGTCAAACAGATAAGCTGCAAGAAAATCTTGATGAAAAGAAAGAAGAAAACGAAAGTCTTCAAGAGAAAAAAGAAGCTTTAAAAGAACGCATAAAAGAATTAAAAAAACTAGATAAACAACAAAAGTTGTTGGATGAAATTAAGAAAATGGCTGACAAATTAAACAAAGAAGATTTAGTTAAAAAAGCCAAAGAATTAGCACAACAAAACAAACAACAACAACGTAGTTTAGAAAAAACCTTAGAACTGGTTAAGCGTTTTTATGTGGAACAAAAAACCATGCAAATTGCGAATAAGATTCAAGAATTAGCGAAAAAGCAAGAAGAGCTTGAAAAGAAATTAGAAAACACTTTAGCGCCTCAAACAGAAATTAAAAAAGCCTTTGATGAAATTAAAAAGGAACTGGAAGAGCTTCGTAAGGATAATGAGAAACTTAAAGAACCAATGGATTTGCCTGATGTTGAAGATGAGAAGGAAGATATTGATACAGAATTAGAGAAATCAGAAGAAAACTTAAAAGAAAATAAACAAAAAGAAGCCAAGAAAAACCAGAAGCAATCCTCTAAAAAAATGAAAGAGATGAGTGCTAAAATGCAAAAAGCAATGATGGAAATGGAGGGAGAATCTATGGAGGAAAACTTAGATGATTTACGAAAAATTCTAGAAAACTTGGTTATTTTTTCTTTTCAACAAGAAGAATTGATGCATAAATTTAGCGAGACGTCAACTGCTCATCCAGATTTTGGAACAGATCTAAAAAAGCAAAATCAGATTAAAACCTATTTTGAACATATAGATGATAGTTTGTACGTGCTTTCGATGCGCCTTCCAAAAATATCAATTAAAATTCAAGATGATTTATCTTCTGCGCATTACAATTTAGATTTGTCTTTAGAAAATTTTTCTGAGAACAGATTCCCTCAAGGAATCTCTAATCAACGCTATGTAATGACTGCCACCAATAGCTTAGCTGATTATTTAAGCAATGTTTTAAATAGCATGCAAAATGCAATGTCTATGAAAATGGGTAAAGGGAAGAAAGGAAAAGGTGAGGGTTTTAGTTTGCCGGATTTGATTAAAAAGCAAGGAGATTTGTCTAAAAAAATGCAAGAAGGCATGAAAAAAGGACAACAAAAAGGCAAAGGAAAAAAGGGTGAAAAACCAGATGAAAATGGTAAACCAGGAGAAAAAGGAGCGAAAGGTAAAACAGGTGATGGTGGTAAGTCTGGTGAAAACGGAAAGAAACAAGGAGAGGGAAAAGGAAAAGGAGACTCTAATGATGATTTAGACGGTGAATTATATGAAATTTTTAAGCAACAATCTCAATTAAGACAAGCACTTCAAGACGCAATTAAAGAGGGCGAAGGTGGTAAACCAGGTGGAAATGCGGCAGCAAAAAAAGTATTAAAGACGATGGAGCAATTAGAAAATGAAATTCTTGAAAAAGGATTTAATTCTAACACACTTCAAAAAATGCAACAATTAAACTATGAATTGCTTAAATTGGACAAAGCAGCTCTTGAACAAGGAGAGGATAAAAAGCGAAAATCTACAGCAAATCAAAGAGAATCTGAAAAGAATAAATTGAAAGCACTTAATTTTAAAAAGCAGTTTTACAATCAAATAGAAATATTAAACAGACAATCATTACCTTTGCAGCAAAATTATAAAAAGAAGGTTAGGGCCTATTTTTCTGACAAAAAAAAAGAGTAATATGATTGCATTTAATTACGAAACGTCATTTCAATTAAAAGAGGAGAATCTTTTAGAAAACTGGATTGAAAAAGTGGTTTCAGAAAATGGTTTTGAGATTGGAGAAATTAACTATATTTTTTGTGATGATGCATATCTTCATAAATTAAACGTAGAGTTTTTACAACACGATACACTGACAGATATTATTAGTTTCGATAATTCTTTAGGGAAATTAATTTCTGGTGATATTTTTATTTCTGTAGAAAGAGTAGAGGAGAATGCAGCTGATTTTAAGGTTTCAGCCGAAGAAGAGATGCACAGAGTTATGATTCATGGAGTTTTACATTATATGGGTTTTAAAGATAAGTCTGATGTAGAAAAAAGTGAAATGAGAAATGCAGAAAATGCAGCGTTATCAATAATAAGTAACTGATAATCAGTTAGATAAAACAAAGGTTTCACGTGGAACCACAAAAAAATGAGTTTATTTTCAACAACATTTGATGTAATTGTAGTAGGTGGAGGTCACGCGGGAAGCGAGGCTGCTGCTGCTGCTGCAAACATGGGCGCGCACACTTTATTAATTACAATGAATTTGCAAAATATTGCACAAATGAGTTGTAATCCGGCAATGGGAGGTATTGCGAAAGGTCAAATTGTAAGAGAGATTGATGCTTTAGGTGGTTATAGTGGAATCGTAACAGACAAGACGGCGATACAGTTTAAAATGCTGAACAAATCGAAAGGTCCTGCTATGTGGAGTCCAAGAGTGCAATCCGATAGAATGCAGTTTGCAGAATGTTGGAGAACCATGTTAGAGGAAACAGAAAATGTAGATTTTTATCAAGATTCTGTAAATGGTTTATTGTTTGATGGCAATAAAATAATAGGTGTAAAAACGGCTTTGGGTTTAGAAATTAAAGCAAAAACCGTTATTATAACCGCAGGGACTTTTTTAAATGGATTAATTCATATTGGTGATAAAAGTTTTGGAGGAGGAAGAGCAGGTGAAGGAGCTTCTACTGGAATTACGGAAGAATTAGTAGCGAAGGGTTTTGAATCAGGAAGAATGAAAACAGGAACTCCGCCAAGAGTGGATGGTCGTTCTTTAGATTATTCTAAAATGACAGAGCAACCTGGAGATGAAATCACTGAAAAATTTTCTTATTTACCAACCACAAGTGCTTTAAAGAAACAACGTTCTTGTTATTTAACATATACAAACCCTAAGGTTCACGATTTGTTACGTGAAGGGTTTGATAGATCACCAATGTTTAATGGTAGAATACAGTCTACAGGTCCAAGATATTGCCCTTCAGTTGAAGATAAAGTAGATCGTTTTGCAACGAAAGACAGGCATCAGATTTTTGTAGAACCAGAAGGTTGGACAACTGTTGAAATGTATGTAAACGGATTTTCGACATCACTTCCAGAAGATATTCAAGACAAAGCAATAAGAGCTGTAGAAGGTTTTGAAAACGTAAAGTTTTTAAGATATGGTTATGCAATTGAGTATGATTTCTTTCAACCAACCCAATTAAAGCATTCGCTTGAAACAAAATTAATTGAAAACTTATTTTTTGCAGGCCAAATAAACGGAACAACCGGTTATGAAGAGGCAGCAGCGCAAGGGTTAATGGCAGGTGTAAATGCCGCATTAAAAATTCAAGGAAAAGAGCCTTTTATTTTAAAAAGGAACGAAGCATATATCGCTGTCTTAATTGATGATTTAATCACTAAAGGTACAGAAGAGCCTTATAGAATGTTTACTTCTAGAGCAGAATACAGAACCTTATTACGACAAGATAATGCAGATTTACGTTTAACTCCAAGAGGATATGAACTTGGTTTGGCTTCAAAAGAGCGTATGGATAGAGTTCTTGAAAAGCAACGTAAAACAGATTTATTAATCAAATTTTTAAACGAAACAAGTGTTCGTAAAGAGGAAATAAATCCGATTTTAGAAGCTAAGAATTTAGCGTTGATTAATCAATCAATGAAGTTGTTTAAGATTGCTGCAAGACCGCAATTAGACTTTTCTGATTTTAAAGACATAAAGAAGTTAAGTAGTTTTTTAGAAGACAACAATATTGACAAAGAGGTTATAGAACAGGCTGAAATTCATCTAAAGTATTCAGGGTATATCGATAAAGAAAAGAACAATGCTGATAAACTAAATAGATTAGAAAACGTAAAAATACCAGCTACTTTTAATTATCAAAAATTACAATCACTGTCTTATGAAGCTAGAGAAAAGTTGAGTAAAATACAACCGACTTCAATTTCACAAGCGAGTAGAATTAGCGGAGTTTCACCAAGTGATATTTCAGTTCTATTGGTTTATATGGGTAGATAAAGAATACTATTTTTTAAGATGTTCCTCGTGGAACAATTTATAATACATGGCAAAAGAAAAAGACTTTTATAAAAATTTACAACCTTTTTTAAGTTGTAAAGACCATACAGTTTCTGGTGAAGTTTATCAGGTTATGATCAACAATGAATATGATATGTTGGTTACAAATCCTGTTCCAGAAAACTTAGCAGACTATTATAAAAGCGAAGATTATATTTCTCATACAGATAGTAAAAAGAGCATACTTGATAAAGTGTATCAAGCAGTAAAGAACATCACTTTAAAAAGAAAATTAAAACTGATTGATTCTTTTGAAACTTCATCAAAAAACATTTTAGATGTTGGTGCAGGAACAGGAGATTTTTTAAAAGTTTGTCAAAGTAATTCATGGAAAGTTTCAGGAATTGAGCCAAGTTTAGACGCTAGAAATATTGCAGAAAAAAAAGGAATTCATTTACAAGAAAAGCTATCAGAATTTAAAAACACAAAGTTTGATGTAATTACACTTTGGCATGTTTTAGAGCATGTAGAAAATTTATCAGAATATATTTTAACGTTGCATAATTTACTTGCTGATGATGGGCGATTAATAATTGCGGTTCCTAATTTTAAAAGTAACGATGCAAATTATTACAAAGAGTTTTGGGCGGCTTTTGATGTGCCAAGACATTTATGGCATTTCTCTCAAACATCAATTTCTAAATTATTTTCTGAAGTACATATGGTTGTTGAAAAAACAATCCCAATGAAATTTGACGGGTATTATGTTTCTCTTTTAAGTGAGAAATACAAATCTGGAAAGATGAATCCTTTAAAATCTTTTTACAGAGGTTTCGTTTCAAATTTAAAAGCAAGAAGCACTAATGAATACTCTTCTTTAATTTATGTGCTTAAAAAGCAGTAAAAACCGATTTTAAAAAGACAAGCTTCAAGTATTACTTCTTAGCAATAGAAATACCTTATTAAAAAAAGAAAAGCCCTTAAAACGTAAATTTTAAGGGCTTTTCTTATAGAATTTGCTTATTGTTATTATGAATAGTAATAAGTTTTAACTATTTAACAAATAAACACCTAAAAGTGTAATCGTAAAATAGATAGCCAAAGACATTGCGCCTGCATAATCTTTTGCAAGACGTTGTCCGATCAGCAAGAAAATTAAAACGACAGCACAAAGCTCTGTTCCTAATAAAGCGATTTCTTTTATTCCAGAGGTGTATAATTGATAGATACCAAATAACATTAAAAATGCAGCAACTATTTCTAAAACTAGAATAACAGCTAATAATAAGGGTACACTATTTTTTAAGGGCGAATTTTTAAAATGCGATTTGATAAAAGAAAGGTTTCCTTTCCAATCTAGTAGTTTGTCAATTCCAGATTGTAAAAAAGTTACGGTTAAAAAAAGAAGTATTAAAACCTCAGTTGGGTAATTAGATAGTAGTTTCATTATTTTAATTGGGTTTAATTGATTTTTAAATAGTGATTAAGCGTATTTTTGATTATAATTAACTTATTTACAGTTGTTTATGTTTTAATTTATGAATTACGGTTACAGTTTAACAAAACGCAGCTTTAATCTTATCGACAATTGTTTGTGCGAGTTTTTCTTTGCTTTCAATTGTCCAACCTGCAACATGCGGAGATAAGATTACATTTTCTGAATTGATTAAATATTTGAAAGCCTCTGGCATTTTATCATCAGAAAAAAGGTTTTCAAAAGATGATTTTTCATATTCTAAAACATCTAAACCAGCACCTATTATTTTACCAGATTTTAAAGCTTCAACTAAATCTTTCGTAACGACTGATGTTCCACGTGCAGTGTTTATCAACCAAAAATTCTTTTTAAACCCGTTGATAAAATCAGTATTTACCATGTTTTTTGTACCTTCAGTTTGTGGCGTATGCAAACTTAAAACAGTGGCTTTTTCTTGTAATTCTAATAATGAAACTTGTTTACAATTTTCATCAGAAACCCCTGGTTTTATATCATAGCAAAGAATAGTAACATCAAAACCACGTAGTTTTTTTGCGAATGATTTCCCCATATTTCCATAACCAATTAAGCCAATGGTTTTTCCATCCAATTCGATTCCTCTATTCTCTTCACGCAACCATGTTCCGTTTCTAACTTCTTTATCAGCTTTGTTTAATTTATTAAAAAGAGATAAAAGCATTGCTAAAGAATGTTCACCGACAGCATTTCTATTTCCTTCCGGAGCCGCAATTAATTCGATTTTTTTAGTGGCTGCATAATCACAATCAATATTTTCTAAACCAGCGCCAACTCTACCAATAAATTTTAGGTTGGTTGCTTTGTCTAAAAATGATTTGTCTATTGAAAATCGACTTCTGATAATAAAACCATCATACAAATGAATTTTGGCTTCAATTTCTTCTTTTGAAGAAGTATAATCTTCCTCATTTGTAAACCCCAACTCGCAGAGTTGTTTCAGTAAAAGAGGATGATTTGAGTCAAGATGTAGGATTTTCATTAATAGAATGCTAGATTTTTAGATAGTTAGATATAGTCTTAAGATTTTCTAATTTTTCTAAAACACTAAATTAATACTGCTCTTTATCACTAGGAAAATCTTTACTTTTTACATCGATAACATATTGTTCAAAAGCGCCTGTCATATCCGAAAATAAATCTAAATATCTACGTAAAAAACGAGGGTTGAATTCATGTGTCATTCCGATCATATCATGGGTTACTAGAACTTGTCCATCAACTCCATTTCCAGCGCCAATTCCTATAACAGGAATAGAGATTGCTTCTGCAACTTTTTTAGCTAATTGAGCAGGAACTTTTTCTAAAACAATAGCAAAGCAACCAATTCTTTCTAACATTAAAGCATCTTCCATTAATTGTTCTGCTTCTTCATCTTCTTTTGCTCTAACCGTATAAGTTCCGAATTTATAGATCGATTGTGGTGTTAATCCTAAATGACCCATTACAGGAATTCCTGCATTTAAAATACGTTTTATAGATTCTTTAACCTCTCTTCCGCCTTCTAATTTTATCGAATGCCCGCCAGATTCTTTCATAATTCTAACAGCAGAGCGTAATGCTTCTTTTGGGTCAGATTGATAACTTCCAAAAGGTAAATCAACAACAATTAAACAGCGCTCAATTGCTCTAACCACTGAACTTGCGTGGTAAATCATTTGATCTAAAGTAATCGGCAAAGTAGTTTCGTGACCCGCCATAACATTCGAAGCAGAATCACCAACTAAAAGCACATCTAAACCAGCTTTGTCTAAAATTTTTGCCATTGTATAATCGTAAGCAGTTAACATGGAGATTTTTTCCCCATTTGCTTTCATTTCTACCAAAGATTTTACGGTAACTCTTTTGTACTGTTTTTTTGCTACGGACATATTTTATATAAATTGAATGGGGTAAAAGTAAGAAATATCAATAGATATCTTACTAGTTAATACTTCGTTAATTCTATTTTATTATAAATGTTGTTTAATTTTTTTTGGAAGGATTCCGTAAAGGAAACATCACAATTATAACAAAAATACGATGTAAAAAGGTTAAAACTCTTAAAAATAGAAACTAAGAGAAACGATTGATAAGTGTCGCGAACTCTTTTGAGTTGTTTTATAATAATGAAAATCATTTATTTAGTTGCTACAAGAAGAAGAGCTAATCACAAGGCTTTAAAAGATAAAAAATAGCTTTATATTTGGTTTCTAAATTAAAAGATGCCTCAAGAAAAAATCACTTTAGACCCTGATAAATGGATCGATAATTATGCAGATTACCTGTTTAATTATGCTGTTGTGCGTGTTAATGATGGTGATTTATCGAAAGACTTGGTACAAGAAACATTTTTCGCAGGCTTAAAATCGGCTAAAAACTTTCAAGGGAAAGCTTCGGAAAGAACCTGGTTGATATCAATTCTAAAAAGAAAAGTAATAGACCATTACAGAAAAATTAATTCTAAAAAAGGGCAAGCAGAGGTTCGAATGAGTTTTTACGATGACGGAGAAAATGAAGGAAGTTGGATTGAAGAACGCGTTCCACAAAGTTGGGATAATGCCTCTGAAAAAGAAATAGAAAACCAAGAGTTAAAAAAACAATTAGAGACTTGTATCAATAATTTACCAGAAAAATATGCTTTGGTTTTTAGAATGAAAACTATTCAAGAGTTTGAAACTGAAGAAATTTGTAAGGAGTTGGATATTACAGCGTCAAATTTATGGGTTATCATCCATAGGGCAAGAACTCAGCTAAGAAAATGTATGGAAGATAATTGGTTTAATAATTAAGGGATGTTAAAAAAACTACAGATTACCTGCAATCAAGCAACAACTATTTGTGACAAAAGTCAATACAAAGAAGCTTCATTTTTTGAGAAACTTAAGTTAACCTTACATTTTTTAGGCTGTAAGATTTGTAGACTTTATACACGTCAAAACAATAGAATGTCGGGTTTGTATAAGGACAAGTCGATCGCTTGTAAAAACAAAATTAATTATCTTTCTCAGACAGATAAAGAAGTATTAAAACAACAAGTAAAAGAGTTTAAAGAATAAATCGTTTTTTTGATTTTTTGTTATATTGAAACGGAATTTTTATCTCTATAAATTCCGTTTTTTGTATTTTTGATGTTATACCAATTTAATTTTAAATTGGTAATATTTCCCTCGAGCACAGTCGAGCGGTTTTTTAGTCACTAAATGAGGTCTCGACTGCGCTCGGCCAAACAAAATATGCATTTTTTACCAGAAAAAATAGACAATTACGTTGTCGATCACTCGCAACAAGAACCAAAAATTCTACAAGAATTAAGTAAAGAAACTTGGCAAAAAGTATTGAATCCTAGAATGTTAAGCGGTGCTTTTCAAGGACGCATTTTGTCTATGATTTCTAAGTTAATTCAACCTAAAAATATTTTAGAAATTGGTACTTACACGGGGTATTCTGCACTTTGTTTAGCAGAAGGATTATCATCCGAAGGAAAAATAATAACCATTGATAAAAACGAAGAGTTAGAAACGTTACAAAATAAATATTTTGAGAAATCTGGTTTTAGAAATCAAATTGAACAAAAGGTGGGCAACGCGATTGAAATTATTCCGGAAATTGATGAAAAATTTGATCTAGTATTTATTGATGCAGATAAATCGAACTACGTAAATTACTTTCATTTAATCATTGATAAAATGAATTCTGGAGGCATTATTTTGTCTGACAATGTTCTTTGGAATGGTAAAGTGGTGGAAGCATTAAACCCTAAAGATTTAGATACGAAAGTACTTTTAGAATATAATAAATTAATGAATTCTGATGCTAGAATAGAAACTGTTTTACTACCAATAAGAGATGGTTTAACAATTAGTAGAGTGAAATAAAGAGTGTGAAAAATAAACTTACTTTTCTATAAGTGTCTTTTAATTGGCCCAGTTAAATCCTCAATATCGTTTTTAACGTTATCAACTTCTTTCTGAATGTCTTTGCCAATACTTGTGTCTAAACCAGAAGATTTAGCACTATCATTAATTTCTCTTTTAATGTCATTAGTAGCGTCTTTAACTTGACGCATTCCTTTGCCTAAACCCCTAGCAATTTCAGGAATTTTATCCGCACCAAAAACCATAACGACAATTAACATAATTATCATTATTTCTGGACCACTAATAAATAAAAAAGGTGTGTTCATACTTCCACAAAGATAAATATTATATGTGATATAAAGGTATCAATTTTTTTTTTTTGAAAATTGTAAAGAAGAACTTTAAAAGTGTTTTTTTAAAAAAACGGAAGAAATAATTTACTTCTTCATCAGCATTCGCTTAATCTCATTCAATTTCATTAAGGCTTCAATTGGGGTTAGCGTATCAATATTTGTGGCTAAAATTTCTTCTTTAATATTTTCTAACAAAGGATCATCTAATTGAAAAAAGCTCAGTTGCATTTCTTCATGTTGCGTTTGTTTTAAAGCGTCTTTTACTTCCGTATTTTTGTTGTTTTTCTCTAGCTTCTCTAAAATTTTATTAGCCCTATGAATCACCATATTTGGCATCCCGGCTAATTTAGCTACATGAATTCCGAAACTATGGTTAGATCCTCCAGAAACCAGCTTACGTAAGAAAATAATAGTGTCTTTTAATTCTTTTACAGACACATTAAAGTTTTTAATGCGCTCAAAAGTTGCTGTCATATCATTCAGTTCATGATAATGTGTAGCAAACAATGTTTTTGCTTTTGAGGGATGTTCATGTAAGAATTCCGAAATCGCCCAAGCAATCGAAATTCCGTCATACGTAGAAGTCCCTCTTCCGATTTCATCTAGCAACACTAAACTTCTTTCAGAAAGATTGTTTAGAATTGATGCAGTTTCATTCATTTCTACCATAAAAGTAGATTCGCCCATAGAAATATTATCACTTGCGCCAACTCTAGTAAAAATTTTATCTACAATTCCGATTTTTGCATTTTGGGCAGGCACATAACCTCCCATTTGAGCTAACAAAACAATCAATGCAGTCTGACGTAAAATGGCTGATTTACCAGACATATTAGGTCCAGTAATCATAATTATTTGTTGCTGATTTCTATTTAAAACAACATCATTTGCAATATACGTTTGATCTATTGGCAACTGTTTTTCAATTACAGGATGTCGTCCATTTTTAATCTCTAAATCAGTGCTTTCATCCATCATTGGACGCACATAATTATTATCAATCGCTAAAACCGAAAAAGACAGTAAACAGTCGATTTTTGCAATAATTTGCGCATTTTCTTGCACAATTTGTACAAATTGGATGATATATTGCAATAATTTAGAAAAAATTTCTTGTTCTAATTTCTGAATTTTCTCCTCAGCACCTAAAATTTTCGTTTCGTATTCTTTTAGTTCTTCCGTAATATAACGTTCCGCATTTACCAACGTTTGTTTGCGAATCCACTCTTCAGGAACTTTGTCTTTATGCGTGTTACGAACTTCTATATAATATCCAAAAACATTGTTGAAAGAAATTTTTAAACTTGTGATTCCTGTTCTTTCCGTTTCACGCGCCAACATTTCATCTAAATACTGTTTTCCAGTGTTAGAAATAGCACGTAAATCGTCTAATTCTTGATGAACACCTGTTGCAATTGCATTTCCTTTATTGATGTTTACAGGCGAATCATCAAATAAAGTTTCATTAATTTTAGTGATTAACTCCGTACAGGTATGTAACTGATTTCCGAGTTCTTTTACGGTGGTATTCTTGCTTTTTTCTGCGGATGCTTTTATCGGTAAAATTGCCTTTAAAGAGTCTTTTAACAAAACAATTTCTCTTGGCGAAGCTTTGCCGGTGGCAACTTTAGAAATCAATCTTTCTAAATCCGAAATTTGTTTTAATTGATAGGTGACTGTTTGTGAAAAGTCATCAGAATCTATGAAGAATTTCACCAATTCATGACGATTTTTAATTTCATTAATATTTTTTAAAGGAAGTGCCAACCAACGTTTTAACAACCTTCCTCCCATTGGTGAAATGGTTTTATCAATGACATCTAAAAGCGTTACGGCATTTATTGAATTTGGATTGTATAATTCTAAATTCCGAACCGTAAAACGATCCATCCAAACATAATTATCTTCTGCAATTCTGCTAATCGATTGTATGTGTTTTAGCTGATTGTGTTGCGTTTCTGATAAATAATATAGCACTGCACCGGCAGCTATAATTCCGTTTTTAAGATCCTGAATTCCAAAACCTTTTAAGTTTTTAACTTCAAAATGATTTTGTAACGTATCGTTTGCATATTCAGATTGAAAAATCCAATCATCTAAATAAAACGTATAATATCTGTTTTCGAAAAGTTCTAAAAATTGTTGTTTGTGCTGTTTTTGAACTAAAACTTCACTCGGATTAAAGTTTTGTAATAATTTATCAATGTATTCTGCATTTCCTTGTGCCACCAAATATTCACCAGTAGAAACATCTAAAAATGAGATTCCGAGTTGTTTTTTATTAAAATGAACCGCCGCTAAAAAGTTATTTGTTTTGGTTTGTAAAACTTCATCATTTAAAGAAACTCCAGGAGTAATTAATTCTGTAACGCCACGTTTTACAATGGTTTTGGTCATTTTTGGATCTTCCAATTGATCGCAAATAGCAACACGCATTCCTGCTTTTACCAATTTAGGCAAATAGGTGTTTAGAGAATGATGTGGAAAACCAGCCAAAGCAGTTTCTGTTTCACTTCCTGCACCCCGTTTTGTTAAGGTAATTCCTAAAACTCCGGCAGCTTTTTTAGCATCTTCCCCAAAAGTTTCATAAAAATCTCCCACTCTAAAAAGCAACATTGCATCAGGATATCTCTTCTTGATCGCATTGTATTGTTTCATTAAAGGAGTTACCTTTTTAGGATTGGATTTTTCCAAGTTTTTAGAAATTTTCAGTTAGTTTTGCGAAGATAAAAATTAGTAGTCAGTATTCAGTAGCAGTTTGCAGTGAACTTATCCACAAAATATGAGAAAACTTAAAAATAACGAGTTAGGTAGAATTTCGGTTGATGAATTTAAAACCATCCAAAAAACGCCTTTAATTGTCGTTTTAGATAATATTAGAAGTTTAAATAATATTGGGTCTGTTTTTAGAACTTCGGATGCTTTTTTGATAGAAAAAATATACTTGTGTGGTATTTGTGCAACGCCGCCAAACAAAGATATTCATAAAACAGCTTTGGGTGCAACAGAATCGGTTGCTTGGGAATATGTTGAAGATACGTTGACTTTAGTTAAAAAATTGAAGGCAGAAAACATTAATGTTTTAGCAATTGAACAAGCAGAAAACAGCACAAAGTTGAACACTTTTTATCCGAAGAAAAACGAAAAGTATGCAATTGTTATGGGAAATGAAGTAAAAGGTGTACAACAAGAAGTTGTAAATTCGGCTGATTTGTGTATTGAAATTCCGCAATTAGGCACAAAACATTCTTTAAATATATCTGTAACTACAGGTGTTGTAATTTGGGATTTATTTCAAAAAATGAATAAAATATAGTTGATTTTAATTCTAAAATTCTATTTTTAAAGCTTTTCGAAAAAACGCTACAAAAATGAAACTAGAAGAAAAGAACTTTATAGAATTATTAATGAGTTTTAATCCTAAAAAAGGATGATAAAACACCAGTTATTTAAAAAGTTAAAAACACTATTTTTTTTATTGTTTGTAAGCGTTTCTGTGTTTTCTCAAAATAAAGAATTAGATAAAAATATAGACTCTATTGCTTTCTATTTAAAGAACGCGAAAGGAGCATACAAATTTTCATATCTAAAAAGAGCGGTTCTGCTTTCTGAAGAATTAAAAATAGACTCTCTTATAAAGCAAACAAGTCTTGAATATGCAAAACAAAGTTATTTTATTAAAGACACTTTAGGACTAACATTTTCCCAAAACAAATTGCTAAAACACTTTCAATTTAAGAAAGATTCTTTTTCTCTAGCAAAAGCATATCATCTAGAGGCTTTAAATCATAAGATAAAAAATAACTTAGACAGCACTTTTTATTATTTTCATAAATCAAAAAACATTTCTATATCACTAAAAGATTCTATTGAAATAGGGAGAAGGCTGTTATCTATGGCCGTTTTACAAGTAAAAGAGTTAGACTATTTAGGTTGCGAAATTACCACGATTGAAGGCTTAAAATATATAGAACCTACTAAAGAATATAGAACTTTAATTTCTTTATACCAAACACTAGGAAACGCTTTAGGTCACTTAAATAAACCTATAGAGTCTCGAAATTATTATATTAAAGCACAGAAAATCGTTAAGTTTAATACTGTAAAAAGTAGAAGAGAAAGAAACTACTTAAATCTATTGAGTAATATTGGAATAACTTTTAAAGATGAAGGAGATTTTAAAAAAGCAGCTTCTTTATTTAAAGAAGGTTTAAACTTTGATAGTATAGAAACTAAACACGCAACACAATACCAAAATCTTTTAGGAAGTTTATCTTCGTTATATTTTAAACAAGGAAAAACAGAAAAAGCAATACAAGGTTATAAAATAGTTTTAAAAAGTAGAATTAAAACTAAAAATCTTTATGCACAAAGCGTTTCATACAGTCTTTTAGCGGAGGCATATTTAAAAAATAAAAAATATGCTTTAGCAAAAACACATGCAAATAGAGGTTTAGAATTAGGGAAAAAAACAAGAAACAATAAACAAGTTTTAGAATGTTTAAAGTTTTTATCACAGCTTACTAAAGGGGAAACTGCTAAAAAATATTTAGAAAAATATATAAAATTAAGCGATAGTTTATTTACTAGAGAGAGAAACTTAAAAAATCAGTTTGCAAAAGTTAGATACGAAACTGAAAAAAAGAATAAAGAAAACGCTGGTTTAAAGCAAGAGAATGAAAGACATGAACTACAAATAAAAACAGAGAAACAATATAAAATAATTGGCTGGCTAGCAGCCGGAGTTAGTTTTTTGGTTATTATTTTTGGAGTGAACATTGCTTCAAACCGAAGAAAAAAAATGCTCTTTGTAGCTAAATTATTGCAAGTAGAAGTACGTGAAAAAGAACGTCAGGAAATTGCAAAAACCTTACACGATGAAGTTGCTGGAGATATTAGAATGTTGCACCTAAAACTAGCAAAAACAAACCAAACAGTAGCCGCAAAAAGTCTAGATGTAATTAAAGAAAATGTCCGGAATTTATCACATCAATTAAGTAGTGAGAGCTTCGATAAAGTGTCTTTTAAGGATCAGATAATTAATTTAATTTCAGATTATTTTGAAGTTGATTTTAGAATTAAAGTACAAGAAATTGATGCTGTAAATTGGCAAAAAATAAATAAAGCTATTAAAAGAACGCTGTTTTTATCGATAAGAGAAAGTATTCAAAATGCTAAAAAGCACGCAGCAGCAAAAGAGGTTGTTTTAAATTTTAGTGAAACTAAAAAAACTGTTCTTTTAGTAATTTCTGATAACGGAAAAGGTTTTAATATTAAGGAAAAGAAAAGCGGAATTGGATTGAAAAATATGCAAGAAAGAGTAGAGGAAATTAATGGTATTTTTTCTATTAAAAGTGTGCTAGAAAAAGGAACAAAAACAAACATAGAAATCCATAAAGATGGAAGATAAAATTAGAATTTTAATTGTAGACGATCATCAACTAGTAATACAAGGAATCCTTTGTTCCTTAAAAGAAGTGGGCGATTTTGATGTCGTTACAGCGACCAATTGTGATGACGCTTTTAAGTTGATAAAAGCAAGTGAAAACACAAATCCTTTTCAAATTATATTTACAGATTTAAGTTTTGACAATACAACAGCAGCAACCAATCTAGAGGGCGGTGAAGAGTTGATAAAAGCGATTAGAACGAATGATATAGATATTAATATAGGTGTAATTACAGGGCACACAGAAACAAATAGAGTGTATAATGTAATTAGTAATTCAAAACCTAATGCGTATTTATTAAAAAGTAAATGTGATGCTAAAGAAATCGGTTTTGCAATACAAAAAATGTTGCAAAATGAATATTACTATACGCATGAAATTCATCAAAAAATAATGCGTAGAAATATTGTTCAAATACAAATGGATGATGTGGCGCTTCAAATTTTAAAGGAGTTACCAAAACATTCAAAAATTTCTAATTTAGAAGGTGTTATTAAAAAAAATGATGGGACTAATATTAAGCTACGTTCAATCGAATTAAAATTAGCACATTTAAGGACAGATTTAAATGCGGTTAACAATACCGACTTAATTTTAAAGGCAAAAGAACTTGGTGTTATAGGTTAACCCTATCATTGCGGAAATCTGCATTTTTAACTGCGGTTTACCGCATATCTTTTCTCTTTATTCAACGTATTTTTGTGGTATATGTATTTTTTATTGCTATAAAATATACGTTGGGATGATTGCTAAAATGAGCTGGGGTGCTTATTTTAAATGTTAAAGAAAAGTAAAACAACCTTTCTGTTCATTCAGAAAGGTTGTTTTTATATACCTAAAATAATTTTTGCAATCATAAAGTAAATTAAAATTCCAAAAATATCATTAGAAGTTGTTATAAACGGCCCTGTTGCAATTGCAGGATCGATGCCTCTTTTATCTAAAAATAAAGGAACAAAAGTACCTATTAAGCCAGCGACAATAATAACCACCACTAGTGATGTAGAAATTGCTAAAGCTGTATTTATTTTTCCTTCATAAGCCCAAACAAAAACAAACAAAAACAAAGCAAGTATAACGCCATTTAAAGCCGCTAAAAGCATTTCTTTTAACAAACGACTCTGAATACTTCCTTTTACATCATCATTCGCTAAACCTTGTACAATAATTGCAGAAGACTGCACACCAACATTCCCTGCCATGGCAGCAATTAAAGGGGTGAAAAAGAATAATACGGCGTTTTCTGAAAAAGTGTTTTCAAATAAACCCATAATTAAAAACGCGCCAACACCACCCAACAAACCTAAAAATAACCAAGGCAAACGTGCCTTTGTTAAATCTAAAATACTATCATCAGAATCCACATCTTGGGTTAAACCAGCAGCCATTTGATAATCTTTTTCCGCTTCTTCTTTTAAAACATCAACAATATCATCAATGGTGATTCTACCAACTAAAACGTTATTATCATCTACTACAGGAATCGCCTCTAAATCGTATTTTGCCATAATTTTAGCAACTTCTTCATCCTCTTCATTTACGTTTACAGCGTCTACTTTTGATTTAGAAATGTCTGAAATTTTCTGATCAGATTTTGCAATAATTAAATCCTTTAAAGACAATCGACCAACCAACTTATCTTCTTTATCCACAACGTAAATCGAATGGACTCTAGTAACCTCTTTGGCTTGCCCTCTAATTCTTCGCATACAACCTGCAACCGTCCAAGTTTCATAGACTTTTACAAGTTCTTTTGCCATTAAACTACCTGCAGAATCGTCTTTGTATGACAATAATTCTTTAATATCTGCCGCTAATTCATCATCTTGAATCGCATTAATTACACGTTCTTGACGCTCTTCTGTTAGTTCTCCAACAATATCTGCAGCATCATCAGAATCCATTTCTTCAACCTCTTCTGCAATTTCTTTTGCAGATAAGTTTTCAAGAATTTTTTCACGAATATTTTCGTCTAATTCTGTTAAAATTTCAGACGTTTTCTCACTATCTAAAAGTTTAATAATAAAAATCGCATCTTCAAAATCTAATTCCTCTAATACTTCTGCAATATCTGCAAAATGGACTTCTTCAAATAATGCTGTTATCGCATTATCTTTTTTTGAACGAATAAGTTTTGATAGGTGATTTAGAAATTTATCAGTGATTTCAAATGCCATGATCTGCTATTTTTTGGGTGAGGGAAATAAAAGATTCAACAGATAATTGCTCTGGACGTTTTGTAAATATAGGATCTTCTTTTAAAGAGTCTGAAAGATTGAACGATTTTAAGCTTGAACGCAACATTTTTCTTCGTTGATTAAAAGCTGTTTTTACGACTCTAAAAAATAATTTTTCATCAACAGGTAATGTGTAATTTTCTTTTCTAACAAAGCGTATTACTCCAGAATCTACTTTTGGTGGCGGATTAAATACGTTTGGAGGCACTGTAAATAAATATTCTACATCAAAAAAAGCTTGCGTTAAAACAGAAAGAATTCCGTAGACTTTACTACCTTCTTTTTCTGCAATTCTCATCGCTACTTCTTTTTGAAACATACCTGCAAATTCAGGCACAAATTCTCTGTACTCAATGGCTTTAAAAACAATTTGAGTCGAAATATTATAAGGAAAATTACCAATAATTGCGACTTGTTCTTTATTAAACATTTCTTGAATGTCTTTCTTTAAAAAATCACCTTCAATAACTTCAAAATGATTCTTTGAGGTATCAAGTTTAATATGCTCTAAAGGAAATGTTTCATTCAAATATGCAACAGATGCCCTGTCTAATTCTATGGCAGTAATTTTAGGTTTTCTCTGTAACAAGTATTTCGTTAAAACACCCATTCCTGGGCCAATTTCTAACACATGGTTGTAATCAGATCCTGTTAGGGCATCTGCAATGTTTTTAGCAATGCTTTCATCTGTTAAAAAATGTTGACCTAAATGTTTTTTTGCTTTTACTGACACTATGATATTTTTAAGACTTAATAACAAATGTACAGCTAAAAATTGGCATAACTTTTGATTTCTATAGAGTTTTAAAACCAATCAAATGCCAAGAAATTTACGAATTGTCCTTTTGCTTTTTACAATCAGTTTTACCTCCTTTTCACAATCAGGAAAACTAAAAAAAGGGAAGGAAAGTTTAAAAACTACTTCATCGTCAAGCTCTTCATCTACTTCATCGTCAAGCTCAAAAAGAAGTTCTAGTAGCAATGATAAGCATTCAATTTTTGGCACGTTTTTCGGTGAAATAATTATTAAACTCTTTGCGTATACTGCTTATGGAGTTGCAATAGAAACTCCTTTTGAATTTAATGGGAGAATGCATGATGCAGAAATCGCTCATTTTCCTTACGAAAAAAGCGCTCACGGAAACTTTATCTATACAGATTCAATAAACTATAATAGTACAAGGTTTGATTTTACAAATAACTTTGTGATGGAAAATAGTAATTTACATGGAAATAATTTTGGTGTTGATTTTCGTTTTTTAAAACGTTTTAGTGTTGATTTTGGATATTTATATTTAACTGAAAGAACCCGTTTAAAAAGAGATTATTTTTCTTTGTATTCCGCTTTATTAAAGTACCACAGAATTAGGAAACAAAATTTTGATGCATGGTTTGGTTTAGGGGTTATGCATGTTGGGTATGATGTAAATAAAACTGGTTTTGGTGTTGGTTTTGGAGGTGAATTATTTGTAAAAAAACCGATTAGTTTATTGCTCTCTCATAAATGGACCAATATAAATAATGAAGAAGTACATAACACAAAAGTGCTTTTAAAATACCACATCAAAAAATACCATATTTCATCTGGATATGAACATTTTAAAATAGGTGCTTCTAAGATTGATGCTTTTTCTGTGGGTATTGGCGCTAGTTTCTAAAGTTCTTTAGGGTTTTTTATACCAAAAGAAATTAGACTAATTCCAACACCTAAGCCACAAAGAAATCCAGCAATAGTTTCCTCTGGTTCTATCCCCCATTTTTTAAATGCAAGAATAGCTCCAAACAGAATTAATAAAAATCCGAAAACCAATATTTTTTTTCGATTCTGATAAAGAAAATATTTCATTTTAATTACTCATTTTTGTTGGGTAAAACTCTTTTATTAATTTTAATTCCGTTCTAAAAGCTAACATTTTATCCGCAAATTTTTTGGTGGTTTCTAAGCGCAATCTATCAGCGTCTTCTCTATAATAACCGTCTAAATCCTCTCTTGTATTTGCGCTATATTGTATCGAGTACGTTTTGCCTCCCATTTCCTCTTCAACCAAAACTTCCGTAAGTTTTGCGGATGTAAATTTACCCGTGTTTAAAACTGCTGTAATGTGAGATTCAATCCAATTTAACCACTCATTATGAGCGGAATCATCAATATTTATAGTTACGTTGTATATGTACATTTATGTTTTTTTATTTTGCAAGGTTTCTAAGGCCTTGTCGATGTTATTAGTTTATAGTGTCTCCTCTTAATTTTCTAAATTTTTTTCTCGCTTCGACCAAGTAAATACTAGATGAATGTTCGAAAATAATTTGCTGATAATACTCTTTTGCCTTTTCTACATCATTTAAATTGTAGTTATATAATTCTGCCATTTGATAATACACATCATCGGTTAAAAAACCTTGATTATCAGCAGCAATTATTTTTTCTAAACTTAAAATTGCGTCTTCATATCTTTTTTGTTTGATGAATAATTTTGCCTGAAAAAAGAGCACATCATCATAAATTACTTCTCCAGGAATCAAGCCATTTACAAGAATATCTTTGGATGTAAATAAGTTTTCTAACTCAACTAAAGCTTCTTCATTTTTATTCTGATAAGACAACAATTCTGCCCTTGCCAATTGTTTTAAACCCGAAGGAATAGAATCTACCGGTTCGTTGTCTGTGATTTTTAAAAATAAAGCGACAGCATCATTTGCAATGAGCTGTGTTGTTGAACCTTTTAGTACTTTTAATTGTGCTTTTGCCCATGTAAAATCACCTTTAAAATAGCTTGTTTGTGCCACTTTAAAACGAGCTTGTTGCGCCAGTTCATGGTTTTTTAATTGTGTTTGGATTTGAGAAAAATAGAGCAACGCTTTGTTAAATTTTTCTCTAAAAACTAAAACATCTCCTAACTTTAATTTAATTCTTGCCTTGTCAAATTTTGTGTGAGAAAAAGTCAATGCTTTTTCTAAAACAGCATTCGCTTTTTGTGGTTCATTTTTGCTGAACGTTAAAAAATCAGCATATTCAACTTGTAATTTTATCGTGGCTGTATTTGTTCCAAATTCATTGAATAACGATTGAAATAATTGCTCAGTTTTAGGATTTTTGGTCGCAACAGCAATTTTTGAGAGGTATAAATTGGCGTCAATTTTTTCTTCTTTTAAAAATGATTTCTCGTTGATAAAATCAAAACACAATTTAGCGGCTTCAAAATCAGTATGCTCAAATGCTACGATACCTAAATCAAATATTGTAGATAAATCGGTAGCATTTCTTTGATATAGCGCTTTTTCTTGAACGAGTGCTTTTGTGTATTCTTTTTGTTGCGCAAACAACCAACTTAATAACACATTCCATTCGTTTTTTGGATTGCTTACAGATTTTCTTAAAAGCGTTTTTCTGAATAAAATATTGGTTTCATTTTCTGAATCATCAGTAATATATTTACTGGCGTATCTTTGAATTAAGGTTAAATAATGCTCGTTTTTATCAACCAAATTTATATATGATTCAAACATTTTTTTAAACGCCCCTTTTTCACCATAAATCTGAGCTATTTGAAAATTATAGTTTGCATTTGGGTTTCCTTGCATTGCTTTCTCATAAGCTAAAATTGCATTATCTAGCAAATTGTACTCTTTAAAAAGTTGACCAATTAAACCTCCATAAGCAGCATTTTTATCTAAAGAATTTATGGCTTTTTGATAATTGGTATTTGCTAACTCTTGTTGCTGTTGCCGTTGATAATTGTATCCTAAAAAAACAAATAAATAAGCATGAGATGCATTTTTTTTGATTCTTTTTTGAAGTAAGTTCTCTACCGTTTTAAGACTGTCTGTTTGTTGATAGCAAGAAATTAATCGGTTTAAGAAAGTGTTGTTAAATTCACTCTTATCATATAGTTTCTTGTAAATCTGAGTCGCTTTTTCGTATTCTCCTTGCCTATAATAAGTTTCAGCCAAGGAAAAATCATTCTGAACTGAATCCTGAGCAACTAAAAAGTTACTCATCAATAGAAAAACAAGAACAGAAAAGTGCTTCATAATTTCAAAGATAATCAACCTAAATGTTAAAATTTTATTAAACCAATCTATTTTTGAAAGCTCCCTAGTAACTTTTTGGCATAGAAGTTGTCTATACTATATAATAACGAATCAAAATAAAACGATGAGAGAGCTAACCAATAAATACGAAAACGCAAAACACAATTCAATTGAGTTTATGAAAAACGGACAAATTAGTGCTTACTTCAACGCTCTTTTAGAGATGAATAAGTATAAAAGATTGATGATTGCGATTGTCGCTAATTAAAATGCTTTCTGCTTAAAACGTATTGCCTAAAGCTTATTGTATTAAGAAATCATATCAAATCCACAATAAGGAACCAATGCATCTGGTATTTTAATTCCTTCTGCTGTTTGATAATTCTCTAAAATTCCTGCTAAAACACGAGGTAAAGCCAAAGAACTTCCATTTAAGGTGTGTGCTAATTCGCTTTTTCCTTCCTTATTTTTAAAACGAAGTTTCAATCTATTTGCTTGAAAAGTTTCAAAGTTTGATGCAGAACTAATTTCTAACCATCGATCTTGCGCAGTAGAAAACAATTCGAAATCGAATGTTAATGCCGCTGTAAAACCGGTATCTCCACCACATAAACGTAAAATTCTATACGGTAATTTCAATTCACGTAAAATATCTTTGATGTGTTCTACCATTCCGTTTAAAGCTTGGTAAGAGTTCTCTGGATGTTCTATGCGTACAATTTCAACTTTATCAAATTGATGTAATCTGTTTAAGCCACGAACATGCGCTCCATAACTTCCTGCTTCACGTCTAAAACAAGGCGTATAACCTGTCAGCGTAATTGGAAAATCTGATGCTAAGACTAATTTTCCACGAAACATATTTGTAATTGGCACTTCTGCAGTAGGTATTAAATACAAATCGTCTACAGTAGAATGATACATTTGCCCTTCTTTATCTGGCAATTGACCAGTTGCTGTAGCAGATTCTGCATTTACTAAATGCGGAACTTGCACTTCTGTATATCCTGCTTTTGTGTTTTTATCTAAAAAATAATTGATTAATGCACGTTGCAACCTTGCTCCTTTTCCTTTATAAACAGGAAAACCAGCGCCAGCAATTTTAGTCCCTAATTCAAAATCAATGATGTCGTATTTTTTTGCTAATTCCCAATGAGGAAGTGAATTTTCTCCTAAATCTGGGATGCTTCCTTCACTAAAGATATTCTCATTATCTTCTTCAGATTTCCCTGCTTTTACACTTGTATGCGGCACATTCGGAATCTGGTATAAAAGCGTTTGTAGTTCTTCAGCAATCGCATTTGATTTTTCAGAAAGTTCTTTCGATTTTTCTTTTAACTGAACGGTTCTTGCTTTTAAGATATTTGCTTTTTGTACTTCTCCAGATTTAAAAAAGTTTCCAATTTCTTTGGATATTTTATTAGATTCGGCTAAAGTATTGTCTAATTGAACCTGTGTTTTTCTTCGATTTTCATCAGCCGTTAAAACCTGTTCAATAATCGTTTCAGCATTTGCGAAATTACGTTTTGCTAATCCTGCTAAAACAGTTTCTTTGTTTTCTCTAATAAAGTGTACTTGTAACATTTTTGCATGTTTTATAAGCAACAAATATACAGCAAGATTAAGACTTTAGCAATGTAGATTTAGAGATTGTTTTTAAGATAATCTCTTGCCGTTTCTTCGTCTTTTTTAAGTTGATGAACTAAAGAATCAATCCCGTCAAATTTTTGCTCATCTCTTAAAAAATAAATAAGTTCGATGGTTAAGTTTTGATGATACAAATCTTGGTTAAAATCGAAAAAATGAACTTCTATGGTTTGATGAATTCCATTTACAGTAGGTCTATTTCCAATATTCATCATTCCGAAAACAGTTTCCCCCCCGATAGTTGATTTTACGACGTAAACCCCAGTTTTAGGTATTAACTTATACGTTTCTTTAATATCGATATTTGCTGTTGGATATCCAATTGTTCCACCTAATTTTTTACCATTTACAACAGTACCATTTAGCATAAAATTGTATCCTAAATAATTGTTGGCAGTTTTTAGATTCCCAG
>Ga0308012_10000077_pt1 | contig 62739 bp, 62 predicted proteins | sample Neamet179_FD_203133 | JGI IMG/M metagenome (GOLD analysis project Ga0308012, IMG submission 203133) | Marine microbial communities from water near the shore, Antarctic Ocean - #179 | ecosystem: Environmental > Aquatic > Marine > Unclassified | place: Southern Ocean | collected 2014-07-25 | reverse complement strand
AAAATTGTGGAATTTAGTGGATTAGGACCAGCCCCACTAGCGGGGCAACTTTTAGCAGATTTGGGTGCAGATGTAATTACAATAGATCGAAAATCAGCGCAGGTAGATCCAAGTGAAATTAATCGAAGAAATAAAAGATCAATTGCATTAAATCTCAAATCAAAAGAGGGATTAAAAGTTGTAAAAAAAATAATTGATAGCTGTGACGTGTTAATTGAAGGTTTTAGGCCTGGCGTTATGGAAAAGCTGGGAATAGCGCCGAGTGATTGCCATGATAGGCTAATTTATGGCCGAATGACTGGTTGGGGTCAGACTGGAACATTTTCAAAAACTGCAGGACATGATATAAACTACTTAGGAATAACGGGAGCTTTACACGCAATAGGAACTGATAAAACACCAATACCACCTTTAAATTTAGTTGCAGATTATGGAGGTGGCTCAATGTTTTTGATCTTTGGAATTTTGGCTGCGTTGTATGAAAGAACCTCCTCAGGAAAAGGGCAAATTGTCGATGCTGCAATGGTAGACGGTGTTCCAGCGATGATGGGTTTATTTCATCAATTTGTTTCTAATGGAAGTTGGCTTGATGGTGAAAGAGAGTCAAATTTGCTTGATGGGGGAGCTCCATTTTATCGATGTTATAAATGTGCAGATGGAAAATTTATATCAGTTGGCGCTTTAGAGTCTCAGTTTTTTGCTGAATTGGGAAGGGTTATTGATCTCCCAGAAATTGATTTAAAAACGCAGAATGATCAAGAAACATGGTCATATAAAAATGAAGCCTATGAAAATATTTTTAAATCAAAGTCTCGTGATGAGTGGTCTGAAATTTTTAAAGGTTCAGATGCTTGTGTTACACCTGTCCTCACATTGGAAGAAGCAACAAAATACCAAGTTAATTCTGAGCGTAATGTTTTTTTTGAACAAGATGGTGTTCTGCAGGCCTCACCAGCGCCACGTTTTGATAGAACGCCTAATGCAAAGCCAGATAGTATAAGGGCGCGTGGGGCTGATAGTGAAGAAATTCTAAATGAAATTGGTTTGGCACAAAAAGAAATAATAAATTTAAAGAATAACAATATATTAACTTAATTTTAATGAGGGCAATATGATTAAACAAACAAGTATAACTTTAGAAAGTAGACCAATTGGGCCACCAACTTTAGAAAATTTTGGGATAGAAAAAAGTTCACTTAGTGAAATCCAAGATGGTCAAGTTCTGTTGAAAACCATCTATTTATCTCTTGATCCTTACATGCGGGGTAGAATGAATGCTGATAAATCTTACGCTGCACCAGTACCCCTAGGTGGTATTCTGGAAGGAGAATGCGTTGCTGAAATAATCAATACAAAAAATTCGAATTATAGTGTTGGAGAGATTGTAGCTGCGCGAATTGGTTGGGTTACCCACGCAATCTCTGACGGAGACGATTTACGAAAAATTGACAATAGTATTGCTCCAATTTCAACAGCATTAGGTGTTTTAGGGATGCCAGGCCATACTGCTTGGACAGGATTGAATATTATCGGAAAAGCTCAGCCAGGAGAAACTGTAGTTATTTCTGCTGCCACGGGTGCAGTTGGAAGTTTGGCAGGTCAACTTGCAAAGGCTAAAGGAATGAGGGTCATTGGTGTTGCTGGTGGTTCTGAAAAATGTGCATTTGCAAAATCAGATTTAGGGTATGATGAATGCCTTGATCATAAGCTAGCCTCAGATGCCTCAGAATTAAGAAAATGGCTTTTGGATGCAGCACCAAGTGGTGTGGATGTGTATTTTGAAAATGTTGGAGGGAAAACTACAGAAGCAGTTTTACCAATAATGAATGATTTTGGCCGAATATCAGTTTGTGGAATGATTTCTTGGTATTCTGGTGTTGGGGTTGATGAGGCTATGCGCTTACCTGGGGCTTGGCGCGCAATTTTGACGAAAAGGTTGCAAGTTCGTGGCTTTATAGTTTGGGATCATAATGATGTATTCGATGAATTTTTATCGGAGGTGGCGCCGTTAGTAAAATCTAATAAAATCATTTACCGTGAGACTGTAACTGAAGGTATTGAAAATGCTCCAGAAGCTTTTATCAATCTTCTTAACGGTAAGAATTTTGGTAAACAATTGATTAAAGTAAGTTAAACCTCAGACATGATCAAGGAATTCAGACAACATAAATATGAAGTACCAAAAGATGCAGTTGACTTAACTTTGGTAAGGCATGGAGAAAGTTCAGCTGCCATACCAGGAAAGCCCTTTCCGTTACACAAAGGTCATGGTGATCCAGATCTGCATGTAAATGGAATATTGCAAGCCAAGGCGGTTAAACGGGCTTTGGAGAAAAAAAATTTCCAAAGTATCTATGCTACTGATTTAAAAAGAACACAGCAAACAGCAGAACCTTTAGCCACGTATTTAAGTTTACCGATAACTATTGAAGCAGGACTTCGAGAGGTATATTTAGGTGCATGGGAAGGTGGGTTATTTCGAATGAAAGTGGCTTCTAAAGATCCTATGTATCAAGAGTTCTTAAGGCACCAGGAGTGGGGTAAAATTCCAGGAGCAGAAACTAATTCTATGATATTTCAGCGAGTTCAAAAATCGTTGGATTTAATTTATGCACGGCATCAGAATCAAAAGGTGCTAGCAGTACTTCATGGGGGAATTATTTCAGCGATAATGGCAATGGCTACAGGTAGTAATCCATTGGCATTTTTGGGATCCTCTAACGGTTCAATTAGTAGAGTAATTTTGGAAAGTGGTAAAATAACCCTACGAACTTATAATAGCTGTGAGCATTTGTAATTTAAATTAATGAATTCTTTCAAGGATGTTTAAATGGATCAAAAAATAGTGCTAATAGTTGGGGCTGGTGACTATATAGGTTCTGCAATAGCTAGAAGATTTGCTAAAGGTGGGTTTACTGTTTGTCTGGGTCGAAGAAATGGTGAAAAGCTTGAACCAATTATAAAAGAAATAGAGAATCTTGGTGGTGTAGCTTATGGTTTTACGTTGGATGCCAGAAAAGAAGAAAACGTTGTAGAGATATTTAAGAAAATAGAACAAGAAATAGGTAGTATAGAGCTTGTTATTTTTAATGTAGGTGGAAATGTATTTTTCCCAATTCTAGAGACTACTTCAAGAGTATTTAGGAAAGTTTGGGAAATGGCAACTTATGCGGGCTTTCTAACTGGTAGAGAGGCAGCTCGATATATGGTTCCCCGAAAGAAAGGGTCAATTTTTTTTACAGGAGCAACAGCTAGTGTAAGGGGTGCAACGGGCTATTCAGCTTTTGCTGCTGGTAAAGCAGGTTTACGAGGGGTAGCTCAAAGTATGGCTCGAGAGCTTGGACCAGAAAATATTCATGTAGCTCATCTTATAATTGATGCAGGAGTTGATACTGCATTTGTAAGGGAAAGAATAAAAGCAGCAGGCCTTGATCCAGACACTTTAGCCTCAGATACCTTAATGAATCCTGAATCAGTAGCAGAAGCTTATTGGAATATGTATCATCAAAAACGTGATGGATGGACTTTTGAAATGGATATTCGGCCATTTGCAGAGAACTGGTAAAACAGATTTATATTATTGCTGAGTAAAAAGCATTCGACTTTTAAACCAGCTATTTTGTTACCTAATAAATTTTACTTAACGTTTTAATTGTGCTGGAATTGTTTGGCGTAATTCAAATTTTAGAACTTTGCCAGTTGCTGATCTTGGTAAATTTGAAACGCCTACCATAAACGATGGTATTTTATATTTTGCTAAATTTTTAACGCAATGAGCTTTCATGTCTTCATAAGTTAACGTTTTACCATCATTAAAACTAATCACGGCGCATCCTACCTCGCCCCATTTTTCATCAGGGACGCCTATAACTGCTACCTCATTAATTTCTTCAAGTTCATAAAGTACATTTTCAATTTCTGCCGGATATACGTTCTCTCCTCCAGAAATATACATGTCCTTTAATCTATCTTCGATAAATATATAGCCCTTTAGATCTTTTTTTCCTATGTCGCCTGTTTTAAACCAGCCATCAATAAAACTATCTTTATTTGCCTCGGGCCTATTCCAGTATCCAGGTGTTACAGCGGGCCCCTTCATTTGTATCTCGCCTAACACATCAGGTGAGGCTTCATTGCCTTCGTTATCCACAATCCTAATCTTACTTCCCATTAGGGGCCTACCCGCACTACCAACCATATCAACTACGTCATCATGAAGTAATAAACACCCAGTACCACTGGTTTCGGTCATACCCCAACCTTCTTGCAAACATACCCCACGTTTATTCCACCATTTTACTAATGAAACTGGTACAGTTTCAGCACCTGAAAATGCACCAATAATATTGGAAAAATCTGTTTTTTCGGCAAGTTCGCTGCCTTTCAGAGCATTGTAAGCAGCAGGTACTAAAAATATGTGCGTTACTCCAAAGGCTTTATTTCCAAGTGTTTTTAGAACCATATCGGGATCAAACATTCTCATTACTACAAGGCAACCACCAATATAGATCATTGGGCAGCAAGAAACGTTGACTGCGGCAATATGAAATAATGGCATGACCACTAAGCTAACGCAATCACGTGTAGTACGCCCTGCACTCATTCCACCAACTGCTGAAAAAAGCATCATTCCATGAGTTATTATAACCCCTTTAGGCCTGCCAGTAGTTCCAGATGAATACATTAGCATGCATTGTTCATCCAACGTTTGTTCAATCATTTCATGCATAGGCGTTGCAGAGGATATCCCTTTTTCATAATCTGTATCCCCGCCAACGCCATCTAACATAATTGTGTTTGGTACATTTGTTTGGCGATGAACATCTCGCCACACCATTTCTAGAGAGGTGTCAACAAACACCAATTTGGGAGTGCTATCATTAATAATAAAAGTTAACTCTGTTGCTGTTAAACGAAAGTTTAAAGCAACTGCTATTGCACCTATTCTCCAACATGTGAAAATAATTTCCACAACATCTGTAGAATTAAATGCAAAATATGCGACCCTATCCCCTTTTGTTATTCCCAGGCTTTGAAGATGGTTAGCTAACCTACCTACTCGATCATTCATTTCTGAATACGTGTAATGCCTATTACTTGCCAAGTCTATTGATGCCAACTTATCAGGCATTGCCATACTATGCTGTGTTATCCAATCATTTACACTGTAATCGCTCAAATACCCGTCCCCTCGTTTATTTGAGATTATTTTCTAGTATCATTCTGTTTTACAAAAAAGATAATCTTGCGTCTACGTTACGTCAATTAATTTCAAAATTACCAAAACAAATAAGTTTTCTTATTTATTTGCAGGTATTATCTTTCCTATATTTTCTCCAAAACCTATCTTATAATCCCCTCCGTCAGCAGCACCACTCATTCGGATAATGTCACCATCCTCTAAAAACGTTCTAGTCTCTGAACCTTGAAGTTGAATAGGATTTTTTCCACCCCAACTAAGTTCTAACATAGAGCCATATTGATGTTTTTCAGGACCTGAAATAGTCCCAGATCCAAGTAAATCTCCACAACTCATGGCACAACCACTGGAGGTGTGATGGGCTAATTGTTGTGCAGATGAGTAATACATTTCAGAATAATTTGTTCTAGTGATCTCATTAGACCCGTTGCTGCTATTAGTTTCAATTGATACGGATAAATCAATATCATATAGCATTGGCCCTTTTTCTTCCAAATATTTTAACAAGGGCACTTCACGTTTTGGCGTAAATTTTCTAAAGGGTTCCAGCGCTGCCTTTGTTACTATCCAAGGACTTATAGTAGTTGCTGTAGCTTTAGCTTGGAAGGGCCCCAAAGGTTGATACTCCCAAGCTTGTATGTCTCGAGCTGACCAGTCATTTAAAATGACATAACCAAATATCATATCATCTGCTTCTTGAGTTGTCAGTGTCGTGCCTATGTCAGTGTTCGTGCCAACAATTGCTCCCAACTCTAATTCAAAATCAAATCTCTTCGAGGGTCCAAAATAAGGTATATCTTCTGTTGGTGGTTTAAGTTGTCCCCTAGGTCTTTTTACATCAGTACCAGAAACAATAACGGTTGATGCCCTTCCATTGTAACCAATTGGTATATGTAACCAATTGGGTGGCAACGCATTTTCAGGACCACGAAACATTGTGCCAACATTTTTTGCATGATGATAACTAGCAAAGAAATCTGTAAATTCTGATATGACAAATGGCATATGTAAGATACAATCTTTTTGAGGAATTAATGAATTTTCTAAAATGGATTTAGTTTCAGCGATTGCTTCGTTAAAGTTTTCTTTTAATAGGTCGGTTAGATTTTTTCTAAACAAGGCCCAGGTTTCTGGCCCTAATTCCATGAAAGAATTCCAATATGGCTCATTGAACACTTTCTCATTTTTTGAAGGTTCTAAGATTTCTAGTTCTTCTAGTGATGTCACGTCTAGCACCATATCACCAATGGCCACACAACAATGGGGGTCACTATCTGAAACTGTAAAAACGCCATAAGGTAGATTGTTTAAAGGAAAATCTGTTTGCTTTGTGTTGGCGGATTCTATCCAAGATCGTATTAAAGTCATCGAAGCGCTCTCTTAATTGTTTAATTTATTAATAAAAGTTTAAACCACTTAATCATTATTAATTTTTGATGAGAAGTTCTTTTTTAATGATGACCAACAATCGATGTAATCATCCTGAATGGGTGCCTCTTTTGCTGCAAAAGAGGTTAAATGTTGTGGAAACCTAGTTTCAAACATGAAACTCATTGTGTTTTGCATCTTTTGTGGGATCAGCTCAGAGTTTGTTGCTTTTTCGAAAGCATCCATGTCTGGTCCATGAGGTAACATCATATTGTGAAGACTCATTCCACCTGGGGCAAAGCCTTCGGGTTTAGCATCGTAGATGCCATGAATATTTCCCATTAACTCAGACATTATATTTTTATGGTACCAGGGGGGACGAAATGTATTTTCAGCAACACTCCATCTGTCTCGGAATAGAACAAAGTCTATATTGGCAGTCCCTTCTACACCTGACGGGGCAGTTAAGACTGTAAATATTGATGGGTCTGGATGATCAAAAAGCAATGCGCCCACAGGAGAGAATGTTCGCAAATCATATTTACATGGAGCATAGTTTCCATGCCAAGCTACTATATCTAAAGGTGAATGATCTATTTCGGTAGTATGAAATTGTCCGCACCATTTTATTGTTACTGTAGATGTTATTGATTTGTCCTCAAATGCAGCAATAGGTGTTTTGAAATCACGGGGGTTTGCTAAGCAATTTGCACCGATTGGGCCTCTATTTGGCAGATCAAATTTAGCACCATAATTCTCACAAACAAATCCTCGTGCTGGTCCATTTAAAATTTCTACCTTAAACAGTAATCCCCTGGGTATAATTGCAATTTCTTGTGGTTCTAGGTCAATAATCCCCATTTCCGTAAAAATTCTTAATTGTCCTTCTTGAGGAACAATTAAAAGCTCGCTGTCCGCAGAGTAAAAATATTCATTCTCCATATTCTCAGTTGCCACATATATGTGTGCAGCCATACCAACTTGAGTATTAACATCACCAGCAGTTGTCATTGTACGCATGCCATTTATAAAATTGGTTTTTGTATCACTTGAAATTGGGTTCCATCTGTATTGACCAAGACTAATGATATCATCCAAAATATGTGGTGCTGATTTCCAAAAAGGCATCTCTATTTTTTTAAACCGGTTTGTATGCTTAACGGAAGGTTGAATTCTATAACACCAACTTCTTTCATTTTTTCCTCTTGGCGCAGTGAATGGTGTGCCTGATAATTGCTCAGCATAAAGGCCGTAAGGACATCTTTGAGGTGAGTTTTGTCCTTGGGGCAGGGCGCCATCTAAGGCTTCAGTTTCAAAGTCATTTCCAAACCCAGACATGTAAGACTTAGAATTAAATTTCATAATAAGCTCCTTATTTTCTACCTTTTTATCGTTGCAAATGCAACGAAGTCAAGGTTGTGGCTTTTCAATTTTACTTTTGCATGCTAAGTCTGCCTCTTTATTGGAAGATTTATAATGCAATTATTGGCTAATAATTTACGAGGTGTAGGTTTGAAGTTTTCACCTTCAAAACCTGTATCGAGTAACGCAGAAAATGTAAAAAAATTGATATTAAAGTGCCCTGTTTATGCCCAAACACCACTTCATGAGTGTACTGATTTAGCAAAATTACTAGGGATAGAATCTTTATATGTAAAAGATGAACGACCTCGGATGGGTTTAGGAAGTTTTAAAGCTCTTGGTGCTGCCTATGCTATTGCAAAAAAAGCAGCAAAAAGTCCATTGATTAATGAGCAACCTGAACGAACTCTTGAAGGTGAAACATTTATTACTGCTAGTGCAGGAAACCATGGAATGTCTGTCGCAGCTGGTGCACGAGTTTTTGGAGCGAATTCTGTTGTTTATCTTTCAGAAACGGTTCCAAAAGAATTTGCTGGGAAGCTTCGAGAGAAAGGTGCCAAAGTCATAATTGAAGGAAAAGATTATGAGGCAAGCATGCAAGCTGCAGCTGCGCGTGCAAAACAGGAAGGATGGATATTACTTTCGGATAGTACTTGGGAAGGTTATTCCGCTGGTTATGACGTAATGGAAGGTTATTTAATGATGCCTGAAGAGGTAATTGTGCAAATGACCACCTCTCCAACACATATTTTTTTACAAGCGGGGGTGGGGGGGTTAGCGGCAGCGGTAACAGCCTTTGTAAGATCTAAATGGGGTTCATCTCCAAAAATTATAATAGTAGAACCTTCAGAAGCTCCCGCAATAATGGAAAGTATAAAAGCTGGAAAACCTGTTTACGCTGAGGGTAAAGTCTCAATTATGGGTCGATTAGATTGCAAAGAACCATCTCATCTAGCATTATATTGTCTAGCCAAAGAAGCAGATTTTTTTATGACATTAAGTGATGCTGAGGTTTTGGAAACTATTATGGAGTTAAGTAGTTATGGTTTGCAGACATCCGCTTCTGGAGGAGCTGGTTACGCTGGGTTAGTAAAGGCTCTGATTAATCAAGATTGTGGTCTAGACTCAAGCTCCCGCGTTTTATTGTTTTTATCAGAAGGTGTTGCAGATGATTGATTTTGAAGAAGCTGAATTTCAATTACGGACTGAAAAAGTTCAAAAAATTATGTTTGAAAAAGAATTTGATGCAATCTTACTTTGTACTGAGCCTGAGGTTAGATATTTTACGGGTTTCAGAAGCTTATTTTGGCAAAGTCCAACCAGGCCATGGTTTGTTGTGATCCCAAAAAATGGTAAACCTATAGCAATTATCCCAGAAATCGGTCGTGAGCTTATGGCAAGAACCTGGATTGATCAGATAATCACTTGGCCATCACCTAGGCGAGAAGATGAGGGAATTTCATTATTGGTGGACGTATTAAAGGAAGCCAAAACTATTGGCCTTTTAATGGGAGAAGAAGCATCATTAAGAATGCCTCTTAGTGATTTTGAAGAACTAAAATCTAGAGTTAGTGGATGTTTCTATGATTGTAGCGATATAATAAAAAAAGTCCGTTTGATAAAGTCGGAAGCTGAAATTCTTATTTTAAAAAATATTTGTGCAATTGCTGATCGGTCGTTTGATCGAGCAGAGAAACTATTCTATTGTGGGCAACCTTTAAATGAAGCGTTTAGGGAATTTAAAATAGCTCTGTTGGAAGAGGGTGCTGAAGAGGTCCCATATTTAGTAGGAGGTGCTGGAATTGACGGGTATGCAGACCTTATATCTCCTCCAAGTGATAAGCCATTAGAGAGTGGTGACATATTAATGTTGGATACTGGTTCTACATTAAAGGGGTATTTTTGTGACTTTGATAGAAATTGGGCAATCAATACAGCGAGTGATTTAGCTAAACGTGTATATTCGAAACTACATTATGCTACTGAAGTGGCATTAGAAGAAATTCGACCAGGAATGACTTGTGAACAAGTGTTTATACTAATTAATAATGCCTTAGGTGGTGGCAGCTCGGATGTTGGTAGAATGGGCCATGGTTTAGGTATCCAGTTGACGGAGTACCCATCTTTAATGTTAGATGATAAGACTGTCTTATTAGAAAATATGGTAATAACGATTGAACCGAGTATGTCATATGGTGAAGGACTGATGATGGTTCATGAAGAAAATATTTGCATAAGAGAAGGTAAACCTGAGCTTTTAACAAAACGTGCTGCGAATGAGTTACCTATATTAAGCTAAATAATGCGAGGTACGTTTTGTCAGATTTTATTTTAGAAAATTTTCTTCCTTATCAGCTGAGTTTACTTGCTAACAGAATTAGCAAAGACTTTTCAAAAGAATACATTTCCCGGTTTAAATTAAATAATGCAGAATGGCGAATTATCGCACATCTTAGTCAGGAAAATGAAGCAATAAGTATTAGAGAAATTTACTCAAAAGTAGATTTGGAAAAATCAAAAGTGAGTAGGGCTGTTTCGAGATTAAGCTCTCGGGAAATTCTTACCAAAACAGTGAATCTCAAAGATAGGCGCTTAGTGGACTTGAAATTAACAAAAAATGGGAAAAAGATTATTGAAAACATGGCAAAGGTAGCCAAAGATTTTGAATCTGAAGTTTTAATAAAGATTGAAAATCCAGACTATTTTAGAAAAATTATTATATTGTTAATCAAAGATCAAATTATTTAATCCAAAGTGAACGCTGTAGCGTAATCATTTAGACTTAATAATATTTAAACAATCTTAAAAAGGTTTTGATTTGAAAAAAATACTCATTTTGGGGAGTGCACCTGACGCTATTAGGGCAGCCGACTTTGACATAAATTCATTTACCTCGATCGTTGCCATTAATAATGCTTGGAAAATAACTCCAAGATGGACTCATTCAATATTTCCAACGGATTTTCCATTTGAAAAGAGGCCGAAAGAAAATCCAAAACAAACACTTCATACAGCACAAGAGTATGTACCAATTCAAAATAATTATGGTGGGTTTTTGTATGCTGGAGGAACTATGGCATTCACAGCCGCTTATTGGGCATTAGATTACTTAAATCCTGACCTTATAGCATTTCTGGGTTGTGATATGGTTTACGAAGGTACCAATACCCATTTCTATGGTTGTGGTACAGCTGACCCATTAAGAGTAGACCCCTCACTTCGATCAATTGAAGCTAAAGCTAATAGATTTGAATTTTTTGCCAATAAAGAGGGTTGTTCAGTAGTAAATATTTCTGAAAAAGATGTGAGCCGGCTCACATACCAGAAAATTGGAATCTCTGAACTGAACGATTATCAGCTCTCAGATCGTAATTTAAATAGTACTATTGTTACAAAAGCATTGGAGATGGAAAAAAAATTAGATTACTTTGTGGCAAGTGGTAAATATTGGAAAGAAACTCATAGATTCGATTTGGCAAAAATTGATGAGTTAGATCAATTATGGCTAAATTGTTTTCTGAAAAACTAGAGAATTAGTGATGACATTTAATAAGATTATAACTTGGATCCTTTTTTATTCATGTACATTGGTAGCGACTAGTAATGCTTTAATTTGGGAAATAGATTCTACCTGGTATAAAGCACTCCTGGCTCCAGCTTTTTCACCTCCTAGTTGGTTATTTGGTCCTGTTTGGACAATTTTGTATGTTTTAATTGCAACATCTGCATATCGTTTTGTATTTATGAAGACTACAAATATAAAGCCCATCTTATTGGCATTATGGGCCTTGCAAATGACCTTAAATACAATTTGGGTTTCCATTTATTTTGGTGCAAAGGATTTGTTTAGTGCACTTATTGTAATAATAATTTTATGGCTATGCATTTTTATCTTAGTAACTTTAAGTTGGCGTATTGATAAAATATCTAGCTTTCTTTTAATGCCCTACTTGCTATGGATTAGCTTTGCCACAATATTAAATGCCTCATATTGGTATTTAAATTAAATAATGCATTCTCATTCAATAAAAACTTACTGAGGCTACACTTAGATCAGCTTTATGATCACGGCCATATGCAACCAAACCAATGCTTTTTAAAGAACTCGGATTAATATTTTTTCGTAGAAAACTACCAGATCTTTTAAAGGTTTTTAATGGGATTTTTATTTCTTTCCAATCAGACGTGACAGAAAATTTAGCTTGATAGTATTGCCATGGCAAAATTGTTCCTTTGGTGCGCAGATGTAAATAATAAACAGTATTATTGCCTTTTGCGTTTAACACTATTCCTTCTATATTTTTTGTTAATGGCTGTATTAGTTTAATTCTAGCTTGAATAAACCCACCCTGATTTTGCGTACTAACATTCCCAGTTAAATTTATATAATTTAACTGATTTTCGTTATTAAAAGAAATCTTACCAGTGGAAATCCCACCCATAACTTGGTCACTGAAGAACTCCCATCTTTTTTCTGGTTGGACATCAAATTTTTCTAGCATTAGATCATCGGCCTTTAGAGTATGAGAAAAAAATAAAGTCATAATTGTGATTAATGTTAGTTTGCTCAATACTTGTTTCATGAAATTACTTTTTATCCTCAGATGAAGGTTCTTTTTTGTCATTTAACTCACCAATTATCAACGGTAACAACTCTGTAGACTTATCAATTTTTGATGGAATTTCAGTTTCCATCCATTCCAATGTATCAAACGCTTTACACTGATCGCAAATGGGCAACCACTCATTGTATATGTTGTTGCATTTTGTGCATGTCCACATTGGTCCATACTTAGCTCCTAAAGCTTTTGCTAGCCAGCCACGAACTACTGCATCTTTTGCGCCAGTTCCACGTTCTACAGCAGCCATAATTGTAAGGCATCGTGCAGTAGGTTTTTTCTCTGCAAGGTCTCCCATAATTTTACGAGCTCCTGTATAGTTTTCTGCAGCAAGAGCTAATTCAGCTTCCAACATTTGGACTTCAGGTGTTCCATCGTGTACTTTTATCCAAGGTTTGAAACGATTGTAACGCTCATCAGCACTCTCTGAAGGTTCTAAATTTGCGAATGCTGCTGCCAAATCAGGATGTGGTGATTTATTCCAGGCCTTACGTAATACACTAGTTGCGAGACGTTTTTTCATATTCCTTAGATGAGCTGATGATGCTAAAATAGCTGCAGGAACCAATTCTGGTGAAGCTTTATTTGCTTGAAAGGCCGCCTCGAAGGAATTCTCACTAGAACCTTCCTTTGCCGTCGCAAGGTTCAATATAGCATTTCTACGAATAAAAATATCTTTTGGTAGTAGACCTGATTTATATTTTGCACTCAAAGTTTTTTGCGCACCTGTCCAATCATTCCCTTCCACTTGCAGTTCGAAAAGGGTAGTTAGGATTGTGCCATCTTTAGGTTTTATGGAAATGGCTTTGTGAGCTAACTCTAAGGCTGTTTCTTTATCACCGTCTTCTAATTTTTGCTTCATTATACCAAGAATTCCCACAAATTTTGTTCGTTCTTGATTAAGGAGTTCTTTATAGAATTTCAGGGCTTCCTTACGGTCTCCAGATTGTTCAGCAGCTTGGGCACTTAATAGATTCGTTACTTCAGGCTTTCCTAATAATTTATTGGCACGAGAAGCTTTAATTGTTGCTGTTTTATTTTCACCTAAAGCTAATGCAATCATACCATCAGAGAGAGCTTGGAAACCTTTTTTCTCTCTATTTCTATCAAAATAACGAGAAATAGCAGTTTCGTCACCATTTAGGAAACGGTATGTGGCAATTAAAAAATTGCAAATTTTAAACATGAACCAGATAATAAAAAGACCTATAGCTCCTGCAATTATAACAGCAATTGGAGAAAAAGTGATTTCAATATTTGACAATATAATTTGAAACTCATCGTTGGTTTTTGCGAACTGAGTTACAGCAAAGGAAAAAACACTTACTATGCCAATGAATATTATTATGTTGATTATTGATTTAATCATTGGTTTCGCGCATTTCAGTAATCTTAACGAAGATCTTGTCTAACTCTGCTTTAGTTTTATAAGTTATTTGTGCCTCTATCATCCAATTATGTATGGATTTTTTTGCATCTTCAGGTAAACTTTTTAGCTCTTTTAGTGCATCACCTAAGTTATTTAATTTTAAACTTCTTTCTGCTCTAGAAAGAATAGCATCGATACTATCTCCAGAAATAGGTCTTAAGGAACGAGTTGTTATATGTGTTTTAAAAAATACTAAGATTTTTTGTAATATTTTATCTTTGTCATTCTTTGTATGGAATTCTTTTAATGCACTTCTAGCCTCTTTAGGAAAAGTATTACGAAGCTGTCCTAATGGTTTTACACCATTAAAAGCATTCTTTAGTATTTCTTTGGATATCTTTATATTTAATTGTGTTGCTATGTTAGAAAGGGGTTCTCCAAAGGGTTTTCCCTGAAGAAACGCAGACTGCACTAAGTTTAAATCTGATAAAAGATTGTTTTTGATCTCATTAGATTTTAATTTCTTTTCTAGGATTTTTACAGCTGACTCAGCTTTTTTAATGGCCAAAATTAATTTGCTATTTTCTGATTTAACTTTTTGATCCTCAGGAAGTTTCTGTTCATCAAAAATGGCAACATCAATTTTTTGAGTGCTGTCAGGAGTAGCTTTAATCTTCGGTTGAACTATTATTTTATTGATTTTATTTGCTAAATCTTGGTTTTGCTCAGATAAAAAAGTATTTGCTTTCAATACCTGGTTAAGGTTCTTATTGATCTCTTCTATTTTAGCATTTTGATCATTCACCAAAGTATTTGCTAAGTTTGTCTGAAAGTTCTCTAATTGCCGCTCTATTTCTATGACTTGCGATCTATCACTATTCTTAATTTGCTCCGATTGGTAATAGTATAACCCTATTAAAATGACAAAAATTATTGCAAAAATTAGCCATTTAATATTGCTAATAATAATATTATTTTTAAATTTTTTGGTTAATTGGTCATCAATTTTTTGAAGGTTTGAGTTTTCCAACTCTGCCACTTCTTGGGTTGATTTAGTCTTAAAACTCTTTGTTGGTGCCGAAACTTTATTTATAGATTCTTTTTTTGCTTTTGGTTTAGGCAACTTTTTTGTTTTCTTAGAGTTACTTGTAGTAGCTGGATTTTTATTGGCCACAGTAATAAACTCCTATAAAATCCATTCTAAATTTATAATTATTCTTGAAGTAAGTTAAAACTTCGAGCTTAAGTCTACAAGTCATGTTATTTGCTTGTCGCCTTTATTAAACTTTTTACCATACTTCCTGCCGTTGGTTGTGCCGCTACTTTAATATTTTGAAAGCCCTGGTTCTGTAAAACGTCTTTAATATTTGTACTTAGACATAAGAATTCTAGATTTAAAAATTTTAAATTTTTGAGTTGGCTAGCCATCGTTGAAGCAGTATTAGCTGAAAATATAGTTATTAGTGATTTCTCTTTGGATTCTAATAAAAGTCTAGTTCTTTTATTAATTTTTTCTGATTTTTGTTCGTAAATAATTGTTTCATTAATATTAATACCTTGTCTAAGCAGATATTCCTTTAGATTAAATGAGACATATTTACCTCTTAAATAATGGTAATTTTCACTAGCTTTTTTAGGAAAGTTGTTTGTGAACTCTTCGATATTAGAGCCTATGCATTCTGCATTTAAGCCTAATTTTTGTGCAGTTTTAGTTGTTTTTAATCCAACGCAGTAGCAAGAAAATTCTTCTTTATAATCACAATTCCAACTAAATAATGCATTTTCTGATGTAAAAATTAAAATAGTAGAAGTTGCTATTTCAGGAGTTGTCATTGTGTTTATTATTTTAGAAATTGGTGATATTATAATTTGGCTTTTTTCAATTTTGGCATCAATCAACTGCTTATTAAATCTATTAGCCTGTCGCACTGGTCGAGTTATGATGATAAATTCTTTAACCATGTTTATATTTAACGGGATTGCAGGTGGCAACGCAACGATGTAACCGTTTTTAAATGATAACAATGCTCGGAATAGAAAGTAGTTGTGACGATACAGCGGCGTCGGTTGTTCGTGAAACATTTGATGGCCGACCTTTGATATTGTCGAACGAAGTTATTGGGCAAAATGAATTACATAAAAATTTTGGCGGTATCGTGCCAGAAATAGCTGCTAGAGCCCATGTTGAAAAATTAGATATAGTAACAAATTTGGCTTTAAAAAGTGCAAATTTAACTTTGGAAGATATAGATGCGGTTTCAGTTACTGCAGGTCCTGGACTTATAGGTGGCGTCTTGTCTGGAGTAATGTTTTCTAAAGGTTTAGCTGCTGGATTGGGGTTACCATTGATTGGGGTCAATCATCTAGCGGGTCATGCTTTAACGCCTCGTTTAACGGAGCAAATAAGTTTCCCTTATTTAATGTTGTTAATTTCTGGAGGTCATTGCCAGTTTCTTATTGTAAAAAGCGCAGAAGAGTTTGTTAGGCTTGGTGGAACAATAGATGATGCTCCAGGTGAAGCTTTTGATAAGGTTGCTAAACTTTTATGTTTAGATCAACCTGGTGGACCATCAATTGAAAGAGCAGCAAAGTTAGGAAATCCTAATGCATTCTCCCTACCTAGACCTCTACTAGATAGAAAAGACTGCAACTTGTCTTTCTCTGGCCTAAAGACTGCAGTTGTCCGTTTGAGAGATAAGATAGTATTGGATAATGGGACATTGTCGACTGAGAAGTTGCAGGATTTATGCGCGAGCTTTCAACAAGCTGTCTCAGATGTTTTGTTAAAAAAGACGGAATTTGCTATGATGAGTTTTTCAAATAGAATTGGTTTTTTCCCAAAATCATTTGCAGTAGCGGGTGGCGTTGCTGCAAATTCAGAAATTAGACTAAAGTTGCAAAATTTATGTGAAGAAAAAAATGTTATTTTTTCTGCCCCACCAATAAACTTATGCACTGATAATGGTGCTATGATAGCTTGGGCTGGTATCGAGTTATTAAAAGCTGGTAGAGTAGATGATATGAGCTTGAAAGCTAAACCAAGATGGCCTTTGGATGTGATTAGTCCTCCGATGCTTGGCTCTGGAAAAAAAGGCGCAAAAGCATGAGTGATATTGGAATAGTAGGGGCTGGATCTTTTGGTACTGCACTGGCTATTTCATTAGCAAGCGAAAATAAAAATGTCACTTTATGGGCTAGATCACAATCTCAAGTTGAGGAGATGATTAAGTTTAATGAAAATAAAAAATTTTTACCAGGAATTAAATTTCCAAATACATTGCTACCTATTGTGGATTTTAAGGACTTAAATAGTTGTAAGGTAATTCTTATAGCAATACCTACCCAAAGTTTAAGCAAACTATTTAGTTCTCACACTATTGAAACAAATACAGTACCTATAGTGGCTTGTTGCAAAGGGGCAGAACTTGAGACAGGTGATCTTCCAACTGAAATAATAAAAAGATATCTGCCAGAAAATGATATACTGGTATTAACCGGCCCTGGTTTTGCGACTGAATTGGCATTAGGCAAACCTACCGCAATGACTTTGGGTTCGGAATTACCAAAAAATAATATTCAAAAAGCTCTATCTTCAAAAACATTACGTTTGTATCAAAGTAATGATTTAATTGGCTTACAATTGGGTGGAGCGTTAAAAAACGTCATAGCCATAGCTTGTGGGATGGTGATGGGAGCCGATCTTGGTGAAAGCGCGCGTGCGTCATTAATGACACGAGGATTTGCAGAAATGATTAGGTTTGCAAAAGAAAAAGGTGCTAACCCAAATACTCTGATGGGGCTGTCTGGTTTTGGAGATTTGTCATTGACTTGCAATTCTACCAAGTCACGGAATTTTTCCTATGGTTTTTCCCTTACATCAAAAAATGGGTTGAAAATTTCTGATACAGTTGAGGGAATTAAAACTTCTCATATTATAGCTAAACAAGCTCATAGTTTAGGTGTTGATATGCCTATAACTCAAATGATTTCTCAAGTTTTAAAAAACGAATTGACCACAAAACAAGCTATCGAACAGCTTTTATCCAGGCCTTTGAAAGATGAAATTTGAATAATGAGGGCTAAATGATTAGCCCTCATTATTAAGATCAATATCGATAATGCTCAGGCTTAAATGGACCTTCAGAAGAAACACCAATATAATCAGCTTGATCTTTTGTTAATTCAGTTAGCTTGACGCCAATTTTTGCAAGATGCAAACGTGCAACTTTTTCATCAAGATGTTTAGGTAAAATATAAACTTCATTTTTATATTCATCACTTTTAGTCCACAATTCAATTTGTGCCAAAACCTGATTGGTAAATGATGCAGACATTACAAATGAAGGGTGACCCGTGGCATTTCCAAGGTTCAACAAACGACCCTGCGATAACAAAATCATACGATTACCAGACGGCATCTCATACATATCAACTTGATCTTTGATATTTGTCATTTTTAAGTTGCGCAAATTAGCCACTTGGATTTCATTGTCAAAGTGACCAATATTCCCAACGATTGCCATATCTTTCATTTCACGCATGTGCTCGATACGAATAATATCTTTATTACCAGTAGTCGTTATGAAGATATCAGCACTAGAGACCGCTTCTTCTAATGTAATAACTTCGAACCCATCCATAGCTGCTTGTAGTGCGCAGATTGGATCAACTTCTGTAACCTTTACTCTTGCTCCAGCGCCACTTAGTGAGGCAGCGGACCCTTTTCCAACATCCCCATACCCACAAACAACTGCCGTTTTACCGGCCATCATTGTATCTGTGGCACGGCGAATACCGTCAACTAAAGATTCTTTACAGCCGTATTTATTATCAAATTTTGATTTAGTAACAGAGTCATTCACATTGATAGCAGGAAAAGGTAGCTGTCCATTTTGCATTAATTCATATAAACGGTGAACACCTGTTGTTGTTTCTTCTGAAACACCTTGGATTTCATCACGTGTTTTTGTAAACCAGCCTGGGCTTTCTGCCATACGCTTTTTAATTTGAGCAAAAACTGCTTCTTCTTCTTCTGATGTTGGAACATCAAGTAAGTTAGTCTCGCCTGCCTCAACTCGTGCACCCAAAAGAACATAAAGCGTGGCATCTCCACCATCGTCCAAAATCAAATTCGCACCATCTTCAAACATGAAAGATTTATCTAAATAATCCCAGTGCTCAACTAGTGTCTGACCTTTAATTGCAAATACGGGAACACCCGATTCAGCTATTGCTGCAGCAGCATGGTCTTGCGTAGAATAAATATTACAAGAGGCCCAGCGCACATCCGCACCTAGTGCAGTTAATGTCTCAATTAATACAGCTGTCTGAATGGTCATATGCAAAGAGCCAACAATACGCGAACCTGTAAGTGGCTTACTATGTCCAAACTCTTCTCTTAATGCCATTAGGCCGGGCATCTCAGTTTCAGCAATATCTAATTCTTTTCGTCCAAAGCTGGCTAAAGAGATATCTTTGACTATATAATCATTTTTCATTTAACTATCCTTTGACTTATTATTCCACGGCCGTCTAACATCGTAATCTATATGGAGCAAGTGAGTTATTGCTTCTCTATAAAAAGGTAATTGCAAAGAGTTAAAAATGATGAAAAAAAATTCAAAATCACCTCGTGCTTGGCAAAAAATGCTCTCTGGTCGAATATTAGATTTATTAGATCCCTCTCCTGTGGACATAGAAATAGAAGACATAGCGCATGGTTTGTCTTTCTTGGCACGCTGGAATGGTCAAACTGTTGGTGATTATCCCTATTCTGTTGCAGAACACTCAATCTTGGTTGAAAAAATTTATAGTTATTTAAATCCAGACATATCAGTAAAATGGAAATTAATTGCCCTTCTTCATGATGCCCCTGAATATGTTATCGGAGATATGATTTCTCCTGTTAAGTCTAAAGTTGGCCCTGGTTACGAAGAATTAGACAATAGACTTATGTCAGCAATTCTCTTGAGGTTTGGTTTGCCTTCCTTGATACCAATGAAAATTAAGAAGGCTATCAAGCAAGCTGATAAAATATCTGCTTGGTTGGAAGCCGTACAAATTGCAGGTTTTGATGAATTAGAGGCCAGTAAGATCTTTGGAGCTCCAGATAAAAATTTAAGAAATATTTTTTCAATAACTTTGCGTTCACCTAAATTAGTCCGTAGTTCTTTTGAAGAAAAATTTTCAGAGTTACTGGAACAGTATAATTAAAAATTGTCTTTTAATCTTCTGATTTCTTCGAATACTTCTGCATTTGATTTGTTTTTCATGTTTAAATTTTCTCTAATTATAGTATCTGAGACTCTTAAAAATGGATTAGTATCTAATTCAATTTTTAAGTTGGTAGGGATAGTAGAAATATTGGCTTTTCTTAGCGCTTCAATGGCTTTGACTCTGTCCTTTAAAAGCTCATTTGAAGGATCAATACTTAAACTAAAACGAGCATTAGCTAATGTATATTCGTGAGAGCAATAGATTGTTGTTTGTTCTGGAAGTTTTATAAGTTTTTGAAGACTCTCCCACATCATATAAGGCGTGCCTTCGAACAGTCTACCGCAGCCTAATGCGAATAAAGTATCACCTGAAAAAAGTGTATTATGAGATGGTAAATAAAAGTTTATCATGTCGGTGGTATGGCCGGGAGTGTGAATAATTTCTACACTTTGGTCTGCAAAAACGAATTTATCATCTTGAGTTAACTCAAGATCTAACCCTTCGATATGATGTGACACCAATTTTGGACCATATACAAACGCACCTGTTTTTGTTTTTAATTCTAATAGACCATCGGTATGATCTGGATGATGATGAGTGATCCAAATTTCAGTTAGGGACCAGTTTTTATCTTCTAAGGCTTTAATCGCTTTGGCTGCATCGCCTACGTCAACACAGGCTGTTTTTTTTGAATTTGGATCATGAATAAGGACCCCATAATTGTCAGAACCGTAGGAGTATTGGTGAAATAAAAGTTTTGTCATTAATTTCTCTTTTTTACAAATTACTTACTATAAAGTGCCCAGACTCACTGGTGCTTGAATTGTATCTTAGTTAAACTACACAAAAAATAGGAGTTCAATTATGAAATTGATGAGTTTTGTTAAAGATGGTGTTGCTGGGTTTGGTGCTGTAACAGGTGACAGTGTGATGGATTTTTCTCATAAATACAATGACTTAAAATCTATGTTAGCTTCAGATTTTGATGTAAATGAGGGTAACTTAATACCGCTCGGTGAGGTTAATTTTCAACCAGTAATTCCTAATCCTGCAAAAATTATATGTGTTGGTGTGAATTATGCGAGCCATATTGCTGAAATGGGTCGAGAGCCTGGCGAGTACCCTCTGCTATTTACACGATTTGCTAATAGTCAAGTTGGACATAATGAACCGATGCTTGCTCCTAGAGAATCTATTAAGTTTGATTACGAAGGAGAGTTAGCAGTTATAATTGGAAAGGGAGGTCGTAAAATTTCTGAAAATGAAGCAATGAATTCAATCGCTGGTTATTCATGTTATAATGATGGATCAATACGTGATTGGCAGAGACATACCTCTCAATTCACGGCAGGGAAGAATTTTGTTGGTACTGGTGGTTTTGGGCCTTGGATGATTTCAAGCGATGAAATACCTGATCCATCTGTGTTGCAAATTGAAACTAGGTTAAATGGTAACGTGATGCAATCTGCACCCATAAGCGATTTGGTATTTAATGTTCCCAAATTAATAGCTTATATTTCAACATTCACGGAACTCGAAGCGGGAGATGTTATCATAACAGGTACAACTGGTGGGGTTGGTGCTGCTAGGACACCACCTGTGTGGATGAAAGCTGGTGATACTGTGGAGGTTGAAATCAGTAAGATTGGAACATTAATTAATCCCATACTGGATGCAAATTGAATTCTAATGCAATTGAAACTTTAAAACCTATTTTGGAGAACGAGGGTGTAGTTGAGGCTGGATTAGAATGGAATGAACTCTCTGGTGGACGTTCAAATTTTATTTGGCGTGTTGGTGATAAAGTATGTAAATTATATCAAAGTAATAGATCATCTGATTTATTTCCAAACAATCCAAGTGCCGAGCAAAAGATATTAAAGTTTTTAAAGGGCAGCTTTATTGCACCAGAGTTCATTTATTTCAATGAACTATCTATTGGTTTCATCTTAGTTTATCAATTTGTTGATGGTCCTGTCTGCAATCAGCCTTCAGAAGCGATTGCCAAAACTCTATCACGATTACACGCTGTTTCGTCAAAGAATCTTTTGCTAGAGAAAAGAGATAGCTCTAGTAAGTTTTTGTTAAAACAATGTGAGAAGTTCTTAAGGGGCACTTCTTTAGATAACCTAAGCTTACCACTTGATCCAAATATAGAAGATAGTAGTGAGCTTTCAATTATTCATTGTGATCCAGTCCCTGGAAACGCGATTTTACATAAAAATGAGGTTATTTTAATTGATTGGCAATGCTGTGCGATCGGTGATGGAAGTGAAGATATAGCATGTGCTCTATCGCCTGCTATGCAATATTTATATGGAAAAGGTGATTTAGATTTTGACATAAGAGAAAATTTTTTAAAAACATATAGTCATAAAAAAACTATTGAGCGTTATAAGTCATTAGGTCAAATTTATCATTTTAGGATTGCGGCTTATTGTTTTTGGAGAGCAAAAAAAGGTGAACAAGATTACGAAGATGCATTTCTAAAGGAAAAACAATATTTAAATACTGTATACAATTAATGCTAACAAAATCGTCAACAAACTTCCAACCCCACACCAAAACAATTTTGTTTTATTAGAATAAGGTTTTTCGATAACTGAATGATCTAATTTTTCAGTTAGTGTATCTATAATTGCAGGCAATTGGGGACCAAACCTAGAGAGAATCTGCATGGTTTTCATAAAGTCCTTAAAGAATGCTTTTGGTCCAATATTTTCTTTTATGTAATTCTCGACGATGGGTTTCGCGACTTTCCACATATTTATATTTGGATCAAGTGATCTAGCCACTCCCTCAACAACAACCATTGTACGCTGCAGTAAAATTAACTCTGTCCGAGTTTCCATACCGAATCTTTCAGTTACATCAAATAATTGCGTTAATAGTTTTGCCATGGATATTTTGCTGGCGTCTTCACCAAATATTGGCTCACCTACAGCTCTTAATGCCTGAGCAAAGGCATCAACATCTTGACCTTTTGGAACGTACCCAGCTTCAAAATGAACTTCTGCAACTCTTTTATAGTTTTTATTTATAAACCCCATTATTATTTCAGCATAGACGCGCCTAGTATACTCATCTATCCGCCCCATTATTCCAAAATCTAGAGCAATTAGATCTCCATTTTCTGCTACTTTTAAATTGCCCTGATGCATATCGGCATGAAAATATCCATCTCTAAGAGCATGTTTAAGAAAAGTTTGAATGATTCTTTCTGCCAAATCAGACAAATCATGACCTGCCTCATCAAGTTCGGTAACATTTCCGAGGGAAATTCCTTCTGCCCAATTTAACGTCATTACGCTGTGACTTGATAAGTGCCAATGAATATGTGGAACTTGAAATTTTTCATCTTTAGATGTGGTTGTTTCAAATTCAGATCCTGCTGCAGTTTCGAGCATTAAGTCTAACTCTCCCTTAACAACATTATCAAAATGAGCAATTACATCTGTTGGTCTCAATCTTCTGGCTGATGGAGAGAGCAGTTCTATTACGCGGGCTGCGAAAAAAAATGCATCAATATCTCGTTTAAAAGCTTTTGCGATATTTGGCCGTAAAACTTTTACTGCAACCTCAGCACCATTGGATTTTAAGTTTGCCTTATGTACTTGTGCAATTGATGCCGCCGCTACAGGTTCAGAGAAATTTAAAAAAATGGAATCTAAAGGTGCTTTTAATTCTGAAACAATAGTTTTTATAGCCAATTCTCTGGGAAATGGTGGTATACGATCTTGTAAAACTTTAAGTTCGTTGGATAATTTATTTCCTACTATGTCAGGCCTAGTAGAAAGCAACTGACCAAATTTTATGTAGGCCGGCCCCAGAGCGCTAATTGCTCTCAAAATGGGTGGTTGAGTAATATCACCTTTATAACCTAGCCATTTAAAGGGCCATCCTAAGAAACGTGCTGTAACTCGAATGCTTTTTGGTGCATTTACAGCCTCAAGTGCGATATTCATAGCGCCAGTTCTCTCAAAAGTAGCGCCGGTTCTAATTAGTCGCCAGATATTATGGGGTCCACGCAATTTTAAACCTTCCAACCCGAGTGGAGAGCAGCTATGCCTAAACTCAAATTTCGGTATTTAACATTTTCAAACCCAGTAGTTTCTATCATTTTTAAAAATTCCTCCTGCTTTGGAAATTTTCTGATTGATTCGACTAAATATTTATAACTATCACTATCACCAACTATAAGTTCGCCCATTTTTGGTATCACTTTGAACGAATAAAGGTCATATATTTTTTGTAATTTCGAAATTGGAATTTGACTAAATTCTAGTATCAGTAATCTACCCCCAGGTTTCAAGACGCGATATGCTTCAGATAAAGCTTTTTGGATGTCTGTTACATTTCGTATACCAAAGCTAATCGTATAGGCATCAAAAGAATTACCCTCAAAAGGCAAATTCATCGCATCACCGCAAACCCAATTTAGGTTATTTTGGTACTTTTGGGCCTCTACCCTTTTCTGCCCTTCAATAAGCATACTTTCTGTCATGTCTAAGACTGTTACTTTTGATAAAGGAGCGCGGTTCAGGAACCTAAATGCTATGTCTCCAGTTCCTCCAGCTACGTCAAGTAAATGCTGATTGTTGCGTGGTGATAGCCAATCTAACATCGCATTTTTCCATATTCTATGAATTCCCAGAGACATTGCATCATTCATTATGTCATATTTGTTTGCAACATTTGTAAAAACTTCTTTAACTAATGCAGATTTTTGATTTCTTTCCACTGTTTTATTGCCAAAATGAGTGGTGTTTCTAAGGCTGGACATTTAATATCTTTCTAACAGTTTGAGAGTCATATATGCTTGAAAACCATAAATGTGAATGTTTTAGCTCAGATAGTTCGTAAAATAAAATTTAAACTTGAAAATATAAGTAGATTTTCCAAATTAATTTTTAGCTTATTTGTTAATATAGCTATATATTATATTAAAGTTTAAGAGTAAGAAAAAATACTGATTTAAGGATTGATTGATGCCAGAATTACCTGAAGTGGAAACGGTTGTACAAGGTTTACTGACAGCAATTACGGGAAAATTAATTAAAACTGTTACCATAAATAGACCAAATTTACGTTGGCCATTTCCGAAAGGTATGAAAGAGAGATTAGAGGGTAATGTCGTTTTAAATGTAAATAGACGTTCTAAATATATATTAGTTGAATTATCCCTGGGCGAAACAATGATAATGCATTTAGGGATGTCTGGACGAGTTTTAATTCATCAAGGAAAAGCTCAAAATAACCATGAAAATTTTTATTTCAATCAACCTGAAATTAAAAAACATGATCACGTGATTTTTGATTTTGAAGAAGGCATAAGGGTTGTTTATAATGACCCTAGGCGGTTTGGGGCGATAGACGTTTGCAAATCTATGGAGCTAAGCACACATAAAATGATCTCAAACTTAGGTATTGAGCCATTAAGCAATCAATTTAATGCAGATTTTCTTTTTGAAAAGTTTAAGGGCAGTAAAACTACTATCAAGGCCGCACTTCTAAACCAAAGACATGTCTGTGGTTTAGGTAATATCTATGTTTGTGAAGCTTTGTGGAGGTCTGGTATTTCACCATTGAAATTAGCTGGTCAGATAAAAATAAATAAAATTGAACTTTTGACAACAGCGATTCGAAAAGTTCTTTTAGAAGCGATTTCTTCAGGTGGTTCCTCTTTGAAAGATTTTAAAAATACAGAAGGCACTCTGGGTTATTTCCAGCATAATTTTAACGTTTATGATAGTGAGGGAAATAGTTGTAAAACAGTAGGGTGTTGTGAAACAATAAAGAAAATTGTTCAAGCAGGCAGATCGACATTCTTTTGTAATAATTGTCAAAGATAGATTAATTTTAAAGAATCTGTTTTGATGTAAATTAACCGATTAACAAATTAAGAGGTAAAAATGGCTTACCAAACATTGATTGTAGAGATTGAAGAACACGTTGGCGTGATAACATTAAACCGTCCTGAAGCTTTGAATGCTTTAAATAGCAAAATGCTTGGAGAACTAGCAAGTGCAGTAACATTAATGAATAGTGATGATAGAGTGCATGCATTAATCGTAACTGGTTCAGAAAAAGCTTTTGCGGCAGGAGCAGATATTTCCGAAATGGCTGAAAAGTCATTTGTTGACATGTTTAAGTCTAATTTTTTTGGTGATGAGCACTCTATAATTTCAAAAAGCCGAAAGCCAATTATAGCTGCTGTATCGGGCTATGCCTTAGGTGGTGGATGTGAGTTGGCAATGATGTGCGATTTTATAATAGCTTCTGATACGGCAAAATTTGGACAACCAGAAATTAATCTTGGAGTGGTGGCTGGCATTGGAGGAACACAGCGTTTAACGCGACTTGTTGGAAAAGCCAAATCGATGGATATGCATTTAACTGGTCGATTTATGGATGCGGTAGAGGCAGAACGTAGCGGCTTAGTAAGCAGAGTCGTTCCAGTAAAGAAATTAATTGAAGAAGCTAAAGCTGCAGCGGCAAAAATAGCTGAGAAGTCAACTTTGACTGTAATGGCAGTGAAAGAAGCTGTTAATAGAGCAGAGGAGACATCATTATCTGAAGGTATTCTCTTCGAAAAGAGGTTATTTCACTCGCTTTTTGCAACTCAAGATCAAAAAGAGGGCATGGCGGCATTTTTAGAAAAGAGAGAGCCTCATTTTCGTGCAAAATAGAATGATTGTACTGGTTGACTAAGTTGAGTTGTGGCGATAGAAGCCACATCTTAGATTTATGTATATCTTATAAAGGTTTAAATTATGGCAAATTCGCCCCAAGCAAAAAAAAGAGCGCGACAAATAGCTCGTAGAACTGAAGTGAACAAAGCAAGAAGGTCTCGTATTAGAACCTTTCTTCGCAAACTTGAGGAAGCTATAACTGGTGGTGATGTGAAATTAGCAGCAGTAGCACTGAAAGAAGTTCAGCCAGAATTAATGCGTGGAGTGACTAAAGGAATCATGCATAAAAATACAGCTAGCAGAAAAATGTCTAGACTGTCTGCGAGAGTGAAGGCTTTAAGCGTTTAAATCATTTAATTTGGTAATTTAGAAATAGCGTCCTTTAAAGGACGCTTTTTTTTTGAATAAATAATTGCAATTTGTAGTGTTAGAAAAATACTAAACAACAACATATTGTGTTTGGTTTTACTATGTTAGATTCGCTTTCAACTAAGTTGCGAGTCAAGTGCGAAGATTGGTTGTATCCGATGTAAACCTGTTGCTAAATGATACTTGTGATTCACACGTCTGGGGGGACTTGAATGGGAAACGCATTTGGACTTAGCGTAACTGAGGCATTGCCTCATGAGGCTTGGTCCGAGCTTAGCAGCCGCCAAACTGCGTTTCTTGTTGATGTTAGGACTAAAGAAGAGTGGACCTTTGTTGGTGTACCTGATTTGGCTTCTCTGGGTAAGCAAACCATTTTTATTGAGTGGCAAGAATACCCAAACATGTCTTATAACCCTTCATTCGTTGATATGCTTATGGAAGAGATTGGCAGTAAGCCGGTAGATAAAATCTTTTTCTTATGCCGTTCGGGGGTTCGCTCAATGGAAGCCGCTAATGCACTCTCTAATCACCTGAGTAACTCAGGTAAAAATATTAGATGTGTAAATGTCGCGGAAGGATTTGAAGGGGATATGAATTTAGAAAAACATCGTGGTTGTTCTTCCGGTTGGAAAGCACGCGATTTGGCTTGGCGCCAATATTGAGATTATGAGCGAGAAAATATGAATAATAATATTTGGGAATGTGTGTGTGATAGGCTGCTAAAAACAGTGAGTAAGAATGAATTCAATAACTGGATCCAACCTCTAAATTTTCAAGGAATAGAAGATGGTGTTGCAAACTTCTTAGCTCCAACTAATTTTATAGGTACGTGGGTCTTGAGAAATTATGGAGAGATGATTCAACGCCACTTCATTACTGAAGGAACCGTAATTGATAGAGTTGCATTTAAAGTTGATAGTGTCTCTTCAAAAAAACATATCGACAAAAATAATGGCATAGTAAAAAAAGAAATTTTGAATAAATCATCACAAATTTCTGAAAGATCTTTCAACGATAGTAACTCTTTATTACCTGTCGCGCCGTTAGATAAGAGATTCACTTTTGATAGCTTTGTTATTGGCAAACCAAACGAACTAGCCCATGCCGCATCGAGGCGTGTTGCTGAGGGGGGTGCCGTAACATTCAACCCTTTGTTTCTATATGGTGGAGTTGGATTGGGAAAAACCCACTTAATGCACGCTATAGCTTGGGAAACACAGCGTAGAAATCCAGCTTCAAGAGTGATCTATTTGTCTGCTGAGCAATTTATGTATAGATTTGTGCAAGCTTTAAGATTTAAAGATATGTTGAGCTTTAAAGAATTATTTCGATCAGTTGATCTTTTAATGGTTGATGATGTTCAATTTATAGCTGGTAAAGATAGCACTCAAGATGAATTTTTTCATACATTTAACGCGTTGGTTGATCAAAACAAACAAATAATTATTTCGGCTGACAGAGCCCCAGGTGAAATTGATGGCTTAGAGGATCGGATAAAATCGCGACTACAATCGGGGCTGGTCGTTGATTTGCATCCAACTGATTATGAACTTCGTCTTGGAATTTTGCAATCAAAGGCTGAGAAGCATACTATGCATTACCCTGAGGTTATTATGTCAGAAGGTGTATTAGAGTTTCTGGCGCACCGTATTTCAACAAATGTGCGGGTGTTGGAGGGGGCATTGACAAGATTATTTGCTTTTGCCTCTCTTGTTGGCCGAGAAGTGAATTTGGAAATGGTCCAAGAATGCTTGGCTGATATATTACGGGCATCTGATAGGAAAGTTACTATTGATGAGATAATTAGAAAAGTTTCTGATCATTACAATTTAAGAATGACTGATCTTTTAAGCCCACGTAGAGCTCGAAGTGTAGCGCGACCAAGACAAGTTGCAATGTTTTTGGCAAAAACACTTACTTCAAAATCACTTCCAGAAATTGGTCGTAGGTTTGGTGGACGTGATCATACTACAGTTATTCATGCTGTTAAGAAAATCGAAGAGTTAAAATCTATAGATAATCAAATTGCTGAAGACGTAGAGTTACTAAGAAGAATGTTAGAGGCTTAAATTTCCCAAGATCGACTATGAGATTCAAGGAACACACATAGGAAATAAATTTGTTATATGTGGGCTTTTGCTTGACCACAGCTTCTCTAAATCAGATAAGGTGACTTAAAGCATCGAGACATCTGTCATTTTTGGATGTGCTATGAGGTGTATTTTAAGAGGAGTTTTTATGAAAGTCAGTATTGAGCGTAGCGCACTTCTTAAAGCAATGTCACAGGCGCAATCTGTTGTGGAACGCCGTAATACCATTCCAATTCTAGCAAATGTATTGATCGAGGCGGAGGGCAATAGCGCAAGTTTTCGGGCAACTGATCTAGATATTGAAGTCTTGGATAAAGTTAATGCGAATGTAGAAAGAGCGGGTGCAACCACTGTTGGAGCGCATACACTTCATGAAATAGTGAGAAAATTACCTGATGGTGCACAGGTGGCACTTTCTGACGATGGCACATCAGGTAGACTACAAATTTCCGCAGGTCGTTCTAACTTTACGCTTGCAACTTTGCCACGTGAAGATTTCCCAATTATGGCATCGGCAGAATATGAAATTAATTTTAATGCTAAAGCCAATATATTAAGGCGTTTATTTGATAAGTCTAAATTTGCGATTTCTACTGAAGAGACACGATATTATTTAAATGGAGTGTACATGCACGTCGCAGAGGGTGAGAAAGGTCAAATGCTAAGATGTGTTGCGACAGATGGTCATCGGTTAGCAAGAGTTGATGCTTCTTTACCAGAAAATGCAACTCTAATGCCAGGTGTGATAATTCCTCGAAAAACAGTTGGTGAATTGGGAAAATTATTAAATGACGATGATGTTGATATAGCAGTTTCGGTTTCTGAGACTAAAGTGCGTTTTGCCACAGCCACTATACAATTAACATCAAAGGTTATTGATGGAACTTTTCCAGACTATTCAAGAGTAATTCCTACTGGAAATACTAAGAGATTAGAAGTTGATGCAAATGAGTTTGCTAAAGCTGTAGACAGAGTTAGTACAGTTTCGTCTGAGCGATCACGCGCAGTAAAATTAGCTTTGGATGAAGATAGGTTGATCTTATCGGTAAATGCTCCTGATAATGGTGCGGCGGATGAAGAAGTAGCTGTTTCATATGGGGAAGAGCCATTAGAGATAGGGTTTAATGCTAAGTACTTGTTGGAAATAGCAGGACAAATTGATCGTGAAAACGCTGTTTTTATGTTCAATTCGTCTGGGGATCCTGCATTGATAACTGAAGGAGAAGATTCTTCAGCTATTTATGTAGTGATGCCAATGCGTGTCTAGTTCTTTCATTTCAGAGTTAAGTTTTTCCCATTTTCGGAGTCATCTTCTGTCAAAAATGGCCATGAGTGGTAGTTCCGTTGTTATACATGGTAAAAATGGTGCTGGGAAAACAAATATTTTAGAGGCCATTTCCTTACTTGCCCCTGGCCGGGGTATCAGAAATGCTAAATCTAACGATATATCAAGAATTCCAGAGAGTTTGGGTTGGAAGGTCAAGGCCACACTTGAACATAGAAATCAAACCCATGAAATTGAAACTTATGTAGATAATAAAAGTTTAAGAATCGTCAAAATAGATGAAAAAATACAGTCACAAATTTCATTAAGTAAGATTTATCGCATGCTTTGGCTTTCTCCTTCTATGGATAGGTTATGGATTGAAGGTGCTGATGGGCGCCGTAAGTTTCTTGATAGAATGACTTTGAACTTCATTCCTGAACATGGTTCCTTGTCTATAAATTTTCAAAAACTATTGAAGCAAAGAAACCGACTTTTAAAAGATAAAGTTTATGATAAAAACTGGTATGAGGCGTTGGAAGTGAAGATGGCAATCGATGGTGCTAATTTAAACAAAAACCGAATATTTACTATTGAGAAAATTGGAAAATCACTAACAAATTTAAATCCATCTTTCCCAAAAGCAAAGCTATCTCTAACAAATAGCCAAGATTTAGATAATTCAATCAACAGTAATGATTTGGCTAAAGCTTTAAGAGATAACCGCCAGAGAGATATGATGGCAGGTAGAACCTTAATTGGTCCCCATCGAATAGATATGTCTGCCTTTTATTTAAATAAGAATATAGAAGTCAGTGAATGTTCCACAGGAGAGCAAAAAGCTATTTTAATAAGTATTATATTAGCTAATGCATGGTCGTTAACTGAATATGTGGGAGATCCACCGATTTTGCTGTTGGATGAGGTTGCAGCACATTTAGATGATGACCGCAGACAGGAATTATATAATGAAATTGTTAATCTAAAAGCCCAGGTTTTTATGACAGGAACAGATCAAAATCTATTTGGATCATTAAATGGTTTGGCTGATGAGTTTGAGGTTGTTGAGGAAAATGGATTATCAAAAATAATTAACAAAGAATAAATATTTATTCTTTAATTTATGATCAAAAAAACTCATGATTAATTGGACTTTTTCACACGGGTAAATGCGTGACATTCTATTAGGAATAGCATATGTTGTGGGCATTGATAAAAGGAATAACAATATGTCTGATAACGAAGCTTCAAAAGAAGAGTATGGTGCCGAATCTATTAAGGTTTTAAAGGGCCTTGAAGCTGTGCGAAAACGACCAGGCATGTATATTGGTGATACTGATGATGGTTCAGGTTTGCATCATATGGTTTATGAGGTCGTTGATAATGGCATTGATGAGGCATTAGCGAAGCATGCTGATTTTGTATCGGTTACAATACATAGTGATGAAAGCGTTTCGGTGCGAGACAATGGGCGAGGTGTGCCAGTTGGTATTCATGAGGGAGAAGGCGTTTCAGCAGCTGAAGTGATTATGACGCAACTACATGCTGGTGGAAAGTTTGATAGTAATTCTTACAAAGTTTCGGGAGGGTTGCATGGCGTTGGGGTTTCGGTTGTAAATGCGCTGTCAGATTGGTTAGAGTTAAAAATTTGGAGAGATGGTAAAATTCATATTGCGCGTTTTGAGCATGGGGAAACTGTCGATCATTTAAAGGTAATAGGGGATGCTCCAGAAGAAACTGGCACTGAAGTGAGATTTATGGCCTCGTTGAATACATTTTCTAATAGAGACTTTGTTTTTAAAACTTTGGAGAACAGATTAAGGGAGCTTGCGTTTTTAAATTCTGGTGTAAAAATTATTTTAAAAGACGAAAGGCCTGTCGAGCACCTTGAATCAGAGATGATTTATGAGGGAGGGGTAAAAGAATTTGTTAGATTTTTGGATAGATCAAAATCTTCCATCATCCCAGAACCTATCTACATTACAGGTGAGAAGGATGACATTGGGGTTGAGGTCGCTATGTGGTGGAATGACAGTTACCATGAATCTGTCCTGCCATTTACTAATAATATCCCTCAGAGAGACGGTGGCACACACATGGCTGGATTTAGAGGTGCTTTGACTAGAACTATAAATTCCTATGCGCAGTCATCTGGAATAGCAAAAAGAGAAAAGATTAATTTTACTGGAGATGATGCGAGGGAGGGATTGACGTGTGTCTTATCCATTAAGGTCCCGGACCCTAAGTTTAGTAGTCAAACTAAAGATAAGTTAGTTTCATCGGAAGTACGTCCTGCAATAGAAAGTCTTGTGAACGAAAAATTAAGTGAATGGTTTGAAGAAAATCCGTCTTTAGCAAAAGATGTGGTTGGTAAGATTATTGAGGCTGCTGTGGCGCGAGAAGCTGCAAGAAAAGCGAGGGATTTAACGCGTCGAAAATCGGCAATGGACATCGCCTCATTACCAGGTAAATTAGCTGACTGTCAGGAGAAAGACCCAGCATTATCTGAGGTTTTTTTAGTTGAAGGAGATAGTGCCGGTGGTTCTGCAAAACAAGGACGATCGAGGCGCAACCAAGCAGTTCTACCTTTGAGAGGGAAGATCCTAAACGTGGAAAGAGCTAGGTTTGATCGAATGCTATCTTCCCAAGAAATTGGTACATTAATAACCGCTTTAGGTACTGGTATAGGTAGAGATGAATTTAATGCGAATAAATTGCGTTATCATAAAATAGTTATAATGACTGATGCCGACGTTGATGGTGCACACATTAGAACACTTCTGTTAACGTTTTTCTTCAGACAAATGCCAGAGCTAATCGAACGGGGCCATCTATTTATTGCTCAACCTCCGTTGTTCAAGGTGGCAAGAGGCCGATCTGAAGTCTATTTGAAAGACCAAGCAGCTCTTGATGATTATTTAGTTGAGCAAGGTTTAGATGGTGCGTTATTAAGATTAGGAACGGGGGAAGAGATAATTGGTGCTGATCTTGCTAGAGTAGTTGAAGAAACTCGCAATATGCGCAGGATTTTGAATGCTTTTCCAACGCATTATCCCAAAAATATTTTAGAACAGTCAGCAATCTCTGGAATTATGGCTCCTGGTGTGTTGGATGAAGACCTTCAGGGAGCGGCAGATTCTGTTGCTAAAAGATTAGATATGATAAGTTTAGAATATGAGCGTGGTTGGCAAGGTCGTCCAACACAAGATCATGGTTTGAGATTCTGGAGAAGTGTTAGGGGCGTAGAGGAAGTTCGCATATTAGATGGAAATTGCTTAAGATCTGGAGAAGCGCGGAAATTAGGATCATTTACAGAAAGCTTGATGGAAATTTATAGTGGGACTGCCAATTTAATCAGAAAAGATAAAGAAGTTAAAATTCATGGACCAATTGATTTGTTAAACTCAATTTTGGGTGAAGGTGAAAAAGGCTTATCTTTACAAAGGTATAAAGGACTTGGTGAAATGAATCCTGATCAATTGTGGGAAACCACTTTAGATCCTGAAGCCCGAACGCTTTTGCAGGTAAAAGTTGCGGATTTAAATGATGCTGATGATCTGTTTACCAAGTTAATGGGAGAGGTTGTAGAGCCTCGGAGAGAATTCATTCAGTCAAATGCACTTAGCGTTGAAAATCTAGATTTTTAAGAAATATATTTAAATAATATTTATGATGGTATTTTTATAAAATAAGTTGAGTTACGGAATTAATAAATTAAAACAAATTTGGTGATAAATAACTTATCCTAAATGGCTTTTACCTCGTTTGGTTGCTAGTAATATTTGTTTTTGACGCTCCCGAAAACGAACTTTCCGCTCTTCTGAAAATTCATTGATACATTCTTTACAACTTACGCCAAATTCGAATTCTATATTATTTTTATCCTCTAACGAAATTGGTCGACCACAAGCGAAGCAGCAATCATAAGACCCTTTATGTAACTTGTGTGTAACAGAAACGCGATGATCAAATACATAGCATTCACCAATCCAATTGCTATCTTCTTTTTTAATTTCTTCTAAATATTTTAAGATTCCACCTTGTAGATGGAAGACGTCTTTAATGCCTTGGTTCAATAAATAATTAGAAGATTTTTCACATCTAATACCACCTGTGCAAAACATAGCGATTTTCTTTCCCTGATACTTATCTTTATTTTTTTTCCACCACTCTGGAAATTGCCGAAAACTATCTGTGTTAGGGTTTATTGAATCCTTGAATGTACCTATCTTAATTTCATAATTATTTCTTGTGTCAATTACTACGACATCGTTTTTTTCAGTAAAAGCATTCCAATTTTCAGGCTTTATATATTTTCCTACTGTATGACGTGGGTCAATATCTGGTTGTCCCATTGTAACTATTTCTTTTTTAAGTCGTACTTTCATTCGGTTGAAAGGTTTTGATGAATTTAAACTTGTCTTGGTCTCAATTGATGCACAGCCAGGTAGAGATTTAATATACTGCATAATCATATTTATATTTTCGGCTTTCCCAGAAATTGTTCCATTTATTCCCTCAGTAGCAAGTAGTATTGATCCTTTTATTTTATTTTTTTTGCATAAAATTTCCAAAGGTACTCTGATTTCTCCTGGATCTGGAAAACTCGTAAAATGATAAAAAGCTAAAACTGTTATGTTATTCATTACTTGAGAATAAACTGTCTTATTGTAGACGGCAAGGTGCCTTAAACTTTGCTTTAAAGAGTTATTGTCAAATCAGTAAAGATTTAATTGAACATCATGTTGTGTACTTTGCACACTTCACCATAAAACTAAGTATTGTAAAACAGATCTAATACTTTTAAGAGAGCGAGGCTGTAATTTCAGCAAAAGTGTCCGCAACCTTTTCAAAACGGAGAAGCAATGTTTAGAATCTACTTACCTGGCATTATTTCGATGGCTATCATAGTTGTCACATCTAATATTCTGGTACAATTTCTTTATGGAAATTGGCTTACCTATGGTGCTTTTACGTACCCTTTGGCCTTTTTAGTTACTGACGTTATGAATAGAGCATATGGCCCAACAGTAGCACGAAAAATTGTTTTTTTTGGATTTTTAACTGGGGTGATATGCTCACTGATTGGCACTCAAATTATGATAGAGCTCGATAAAGATTTTTATGCACCTGCTGTGACATTTAGAATTGCCATTGCATCTGGATCAGGCTTCCTTCTAGCTCAATTATTGGATATTTTTATTTTTACTAAATTAAAGGATCGATCGTGGTGGCATGCCCCCTTGGTTTCATCCATTATCGGTGGAGCATTGGATACTGTGATATTCTTTGCCGTATCTTTCTCTATCGCTGTAGTTTTCATATTTGGAGTAGATCATAATACAGACTTTATGAATCAGATTGTTCCGATACTAGGTGTGGGTGGTGATGCCTCACTTTGGATATCATTAGCGGTTGCAGACTATTTGGTTAAGTTATCATTAGCACTCCTGTGTTTAATTCCTTTCAGACTATTGGTTGCTCAACTGATGACAAGAAAAGTATAAAAATCCTTTGACAAATAATTAGAATGTGCCACCTTCATGTTAACCGAAACAAATGAAAGGAGGTGGTCCAGTGTCTAAAGTAGTATTGGAGAAGAGGGCGAGTTACATATTAGAGGTTGCTCTTTAACTATTAAAGGGCGGGGTCTGACTTGACCTAATCCCAACTCTTAAGAAATTTAAAGGGGCCACTTTGTTTGGCCCCTTTTTTATGTAAGTATGTTTACATGATCAGGGTAACAGAAAATATCTTTATTAATGATTGGGAAATGGTGGAAACGTTTTCACGAGCGTCAGGCCCTGGTGGACAGCATGTTAATAAAGTTGAAACCTCCGTTACGTTAAAATTTAATGCTCTTAACTCACCCAATCTAAATGAAGGAGTGAAGTCTAGACTTAAGATTATAGCAGGTCAGAAATGGACTAAAGATGGATTAGTAGTAATTCATGTTGATAAACATCGAAGTCAAGCTAGAAATCGAGATCTTGCCCGATTCAGATTGTTTGAATTAATAAAAAAGGCTATAATTTTACCTAAAATAAGAATTGATACAAGGCCATCTCGGACGGCTAATAAAAAGCGCTTGGATAAAAAGACGAAACGTGGCCAAATAAAAATATTACGCAAATATTTACCAGAAGAGTAGTAATAATAATTTTTTTAATTAATTTATGGTTAAATGCAATAGGCTAGCTGGGAGACTTATATGACTGAAACAATAATCGAAAAGCGTGCCAGATTATTAGGTCCAAATTTTTCTACATTTTATAAAAATCCTGTTCATATTGTTCGTGGTGAAGGTGTTTGGTTGTGGGATAATGATGGGGAAAAATACTTAGATTGTTATAATAATGTTCCACATGTTGGTCATTGTCATCCCCATGTTGTAGAGGCGATTACTAAACAGGCAAAACTTCTGAATACTCATACTCGATACTTGCATGAAGGGATTTTGGATTATGTTGAAAGGCTTATATCTAAGCATCATGAAGGTATAGAATCGGCTATTATGGTTTGTTCTGGAAGTGAGGCAAATGATATAGCGTTGAGAATGGCTGAAGCTCAAACGGGAAAAAAAGGAATAATTGTAACGGATTCTACCTACCATGGTAATACAAGTGCAGTTTCCCAATTGAGTTATGGACGCAATGCAATAGGAGGTGTTGGAGATCACATTCGATATGTACGGACACCTAATAGTTTAAGCGATAATAAAGACAATAGTGTTAGTGAGGCGGAGCATTTTGCGCAAAATGTAAAGTTAGCAATAGGCTCTTTAGAAGAGTCAGGTCATGGTGTATCTGCCCTATTAATATGCCCATACTTTGCAAATGAAGGGTTTCCAACGCTAGAGTATGGATTTCTTGATAAAGCAGTTAGGCAGGTACGAAGTGCTGGTGGCATTGTAATAGCTGATGAGGTGCAGCCAGGGTTTGGTCGCCTTGGTACTAATTGGTGGGGGTATCAAAAAATTGGACTTATTCCGGAGGTTGTTACTATGGGTAAGCCAATGGCCAATGGGCACCCTGTGGCTAGTGTCGTGACTTCTGCTGAAATAATTAAATCATTTAGGCAGGCCTTTGGATATTTTAATACATTTGGTGGGAATCCTGTTTCGTGTGCGGCGGCGGCGGCCACACTAGACGTGATCGAAAAAGATAAGTTAACTGAAAATGCTTTGAGTGTAGGGGATTATGCGCTAAATGGGTTAAGAGAATTGAAAAAAGAATTTCCACAAATTAAACAAGTCAGAGGCTCGGGTCTTTTTTTTGGTGCTGAAATGTGTGGTAAGGATAATATACCTTTAACCCAGTATGCAGAGAAAATAGCCGAGAAAATGAGAGAAAAAAGAGTTTTATTAAGTGTATTGGGACCTAATAGAAATACACTTAAGATTAGACCTCCAATGGTTTTTTCCAAAAGCAATGCTGACCATCTACTAGATACTTTGCGCTCTGTAATGAAAGAGGTTGAGTGTGAATTCTGATCTTCAGTTAATTGCTGAGAAAGCGTGCGTAGCTTGGGGAGGTTATAGTGTGCCCCCAAAATTGATAAAACATAGAGAAAATGCGGTCTTCAGCGTTATATTAAAGAATAAAGGTAGAGCCGCTCTTCGATTACACAGGCCTGGATATAAAGATGTAAAAGAAATAAAATCTGAAATGTGGTGGACAAAGGTTTTAGCTGAAAAAGGATTCCCAGTACCGTCTCCAATTGCTAATTTAGAAGGTGATGATTTAGTTCAAGTATCAACAGAATTAGTTGCCACTATGATAGAATGGGTTGATGGAAAGCCAATTGGAGATTCCACAATTCCTATTCAAGGTTCAGGCAAGAAGATATATCATGATTTAGGTAAATTATTAGCAGAACTGCACAATATTACAGAAGGTTTAAGCTTCCCAGATTGGTTTTTGCGTCCATTATGGGACATCGATGGACTTTTGGGCGAAAGCCCTAACTGGGGGAAATTTTGGGAAAGCCCACATCTCTCACAAGAAGAAAAAAAGATATTAATTTTAACGAGGAATAATGCTCAATTAATGTTGAAGGAATATAAACTTGATGGAGTGCAGACTTCTTTAATACATGCAGATGCGATAAGAGAAAATGTTTTCATAGGTAAGAAAGGACTGACACTAATCGATTTTGATGATTGCGGTTATGGCTTTCCTCTTTATGATTTGGCTACGGCAACCATACAAAGTCTTGGAGAAAAAAATTATCAAAATAGATGTGATGCCATTTTAGAAGGTTATGGAAAAGAGCGATCACTAAGTCAGGCAGACATTAATCTATTTCCAACCTTTGCAATGTTGAGAGTTTTGGCGACATCAGCATGGATTATTCCTAGGGCACCTGTTGGGAGTTCTGTCATTGAGGTTTATAAGAAAAGAGCTTTGAAGGAAGCTACAAAATTTTTAAAAAAGTAAAATAAATATAAATTTACTTCTGGCCTTTTGTCCTCCCTTGTTATAGTGCGCGCCAAACTCTCTTTAAAAGGCACAAATTAATGGATCTACGTAATATTGCGATTATTGCGCATGTTGACCATGGTAAAACAACTCTGGTCGATGAACTTTTGAAACAATCAGGAGCTTTTAGAGAGAACCAAGAAGTTGTTGAGAGGGCTATGGACTCTAATGATTTAGAGCGTGAACGTGGTATTACTATTCTTGCTAAAGCAACAAGTGTTGAGTGGAATGGAATTAGAATAAATATAGTTGATACACCTGGGCACGCAGATTTTGGAGGCGAAGTTGAAAGAATTCTGTCAATGGTTGATGGTGTAGTTTTACTAGTTGATGCGGCCGAAGGGCCAATGCCACAAACCAAGTTTGTAACAGCTAAGGCTTTAGCAATGGGACTTTGTCCAATCGTGGTCGTAAATAAAGTTGATAAATCTGATGCTGAACCAGATCGAGCTTTAAATGAATGTTTTGATTTGTTCGCTAATTTAGGAGCGAATGATAACCAATTAGATTTTCCAATTATGTATGCATCCGGAAGGTCAGGATGGGCAGATACTCATTTGGATGGTCCTCGAAAAGATTTATCAGAGTTATTTGAACTTATTGTGTCGCACGTACCAACGCCAAAACAAGTTGAAGATCGTAACAAACCATTTTCTATGTTGGCGGTTACTCTAGGAGCAGATCAATTTATAGGAAGAATTTTAACTGGTAGGGTCGAGACTGGTACTTTAAAAGCTGGCGAAATGATTAATGCTATTTCACATGATGGAAGTAAAATTGAGCATTTTAGAGTATCAAAAATTCTAGCATTTAGAGGTTTGTCAAAGCAAGCAATTGATTTAGCAGAAGCTGGTGACATAGTCACTTTGGCTGGAATGGCAAAAGCAACGGTAGCTGATACATTGTGTTCTGTTGAGATAACAAAAGCAATCCCTGCACAACCAATTGATCCCCCTACAATTTCAGTAACATTTGGTATTAATGATAGCCCAATGGCGGGTCGTGATGGTAAAAAAGTTCAATCTAGGATTATTAGAGACCGTTTACTGAGAGAAGCGGAAACAAATGTTGCAATTAAAGTAACAGATACTCCAGGTGGAGATGCTTTTGAAGTAGCTGGTCGAGGTGAGTTACAAATGGGAGTTTTGATCGAGAATATGAGGAGAGAAGGTTTTGAGTTATCAATATCACGCCCTCAGGTATTATTTCGAAATATAAACGGTCAACAGCATGAACCGATAGAAGAAGTGACGATAGACGTAGATGATGAATACACGGGTGCTGTTATTGAAAAGGTTACTGGCCCACGAAAAGGTGAGCTGGTTGAGATGAAACCCGCTGGCGTAGGCAAGACAAGAATAATTGCTAACGTACCTTCCCGAGGTCTTATTGGCTATCAAGGTGAGTTTTTAACGGATACGAGAGGAACAGGTGTATTAAACCGCGTGTTTCATGATTGGTCACCATATAAAGGAAGTATTCCAGGTCGACGAGCAGGTGTTTTAGTATCAATGGAAAATGGAATTTCTGTTGCATATGCTCTTTTCAATTTAGAAGATCGCGGTCGAATGTTTATTCGACCGCAAGAAGATGTTTATGAGGGGATGATTATTGGTGAACATAGCCGAGAGAATGATTTAGATGTAAATCCATTAAAGGGTAAAAAATTAACAAACGTTAGAGCGAGTGGAACTGATGAAGCGGTAAGATTAACGACGCCAATAATTCATTCATTAGAAGAGGCTATCGCTTATATTGATAATGATGAGTTGGTAGAAGTTACTCCTAAGAATATCAGATTAAGAAAAAGATTTCTAGATCCGCACGAACGAAAAAGACAATCAAGAGCAGCTAGTTAAATGGTTCTTTAGAAATTGTTGTTTCATTAAGTTTAACTTTTTTTCTTTCTTAATTTTCGGTTTCTTTTTGTAAATTTTTTAGATTTACGCAATTGTTCAAAAGGTTTGTCATTTAATTCCAAGAGTTTAAACCTTAGCCCACCGGACTTTTCATCTGATGCAATTAGTATTGCTATTGCGCTCATACCAACCTGTATCTTTCGATTGGAAAGAGACCCAGTTAAACTATTTTCGTTTTCGTTATATTTAAAATATTCGTTACTGAAATTTGAAAGTGGTATTAAACCATCTGCACCTATTTCATTTAATTGTATAAAAATTCCAAACCGAGTGATGCCCGAAATTGTACAATGAAACTCTCCACCAACCTTGTCTTTTAAATACCTTGCTAAATATCTATCTATAGTTTCTCTTTCAGCTACCATAGAGCGTCGCTCTGTAATGCTAATATGAGAAGCTATCTTTTCTAAATTTGGGAATTCTCCTTTAGAGGGTATATCCTCCTTATCCCAATTATGTGCTGTAATTAGGGCTCTGTGGACCAACAAATCTGCATATCTTCTGATAGGGCTGGTAAAGTGTACATATTTTCTTAGATTTAATCCAAAATGTGAGGATTCTTTATTAGAATAATAGGCCTGCGTCATAGTGCGGAGTACATTTAAGTTTATGACTTCAGAATAATCAGTTTTTGATGCTTGATATAGTAATTTGTTCAGATCTGCTGTTTTTAATACTTGTGATTTTGGTAGATTTAATCCAATCGATTTTACGGCTTCCATTAAGGAATTTATTCGCTCTGTCTTGGGTTCTTCGTGAATCCTAAATAGGGTGTTTATGTTTTTCTTGGTTAGGGTCTCCGCTGCGCAAACATTAGCCATGATCATAAATTCTTCTATTAATTCATGAGCTATTAATTGTTTTTTGAATTTAATTGAATCGACTTCTCCCTTATCAGTTATCTTAATTTGGCGTTCAGGAAGATTGAGTTTTAATGGTTGCCGTCTTTGTTTGGAAATTACAGTTGCTTGGTATGCTAACAATAGAGGTTTTAAAACTATTTCATACAGTGGTTTTGTTTTCTTATTAGTAACTCCGTTAAAAGATTCTTGTACTTCCTCATAGTTTAATGACGCCTTTGAAATAATAGTACCTCTAACAAATTCGTGTGTTATCTTTTCACCTTTTGAATTTATTTTCATATAAACTGCGATACATGGACGTTCTAAATTTTCATTTAGGGAACACAAGTCAGTTGATAGTTTTTCCGGTAACATAGGAATAACACGGTCTGTGAAATATGTTGAGTTTCCTCGTTTTCGTGCCTCTAGATCAATAGGGCTTTCTATTTTTACATATTGGGCAACATCTGCGATCGCTACCCAAACAATAAATCCTCCTAAATTATCTTTATCTTTATCGTGTAAAGCAAACACGGCGTCATCATGGTCACGGGCGTCAGAAGGGTCAATTGTTACAAACGACAAGTCTCTTAAGTCTGTTCTACTTTTTTGAGAAACTTTAACTTCATCGTAGCTTTCGAAAACCTCTTCTGGGAATCTATGTGGAATATTGTGCTCATTAATGGCTATTAGGCTTAAGGATTTAGCGTCGTTAACATTACCCAAAATACTTAAAATTTTTGCATCTTCTTTTTGGTATTTTGATATCGTTTCTTCTGCCTCTACTATATCACCATTTATAGCGTCATTTTCGAAGTTAGGATTAACGTTCCATTTTTTTTGTGATCCCTTAGTAATTGACAAAATTATACCCTTGTTACCATGTTTCTCAAAAATACCTAAGATCGTAATTCTATTATCATTTATTGTGCTGATAAATTTGGCATTTAATAAATACTCATCATTTGGTGTCTCAGTTATTTCTACAAGAATTGTGTCCCCAATTTTTAGAATAGGATCTTTATTTTTAGGGGTATAAAGAACTTCTGTTATACTCTTTATTTTGTCTTGTTGGCTTAATCTTAAAATGAGATCATTATCATCAGTAAATTTTACGATTTCAGCTTGTAATATGTTTTTTTTATATCGAGAGGATTTCCTAAACTTTGGGTTATGTTCTCTATAGATAGATCTTTTTTTCATTTGTATTTTTAATTCCAACAAATAAATATTGCTATACTATTATTAATAAAAATATTTCTTATTTTAACACAATATAGTTATATTATTTAAGTGATTGTAAATTGCAGTTTAAGTTAGTTTTCTCGATGATTTGGCTTAATTTTTTGATTTATTTTCTAAAAAATAATTTCTCAATATACTTGAGTAAATAGATTTTAATTTCATTATATCTTCTAATTCTACGTGTTCATCTGTTTGATGCATTGACTTACCAACCAGTCCAACTTCTACCACGGGACAATGTTCTTTTATGAATCTGGCATCTGATGTGCCGCCTGAAGTAGAAAGGTCAGGCATTATCCCTGTTTCTTCTAATACGGCATTTTGGACGATGGAAGAGAAATCACCTGGTAAAGTTAAAAAACTTTCACCAGATACCTTGAATTTGGATGAAATGCATAAATCAAAATCGCTTTCAATTAATTGCACTTCATTTAATAACCATTTTTTAATTGATTTGGAGGTGTGAAGGTCATTAAACCGTATATTTATTGATGCATTTGTCTTTGCTGGAATAACGTTGCTAGCTTTATTTCCAGTATCAATTGTTGTTACTGATAAGTTTGATGGGTCAAAGTGTTTGCTTCCTTTGTCCAATTTGTGAGTGCTTAGTTTATCGATTAATTTTGCTAAGGCTGGGATAGGATTATTTGCTCGATGTGGATATGCCGCGTGGCCTTGTTTGCCAGTTACTGTCAAGTGAACTGTCATTGATCCTCTACGACCTATTTTAACTGTGTCACCAATCTTTTCTACACTGGTTGGTTCACCCACTAAGCAGGCATCTATTTTATATTTTTTTGCTTTCATCCAATCAAGAATTGCTAGTGTTCCATCAGTTGCGTCACCCTCTTCATCTCCAGTGATAGCGATTACAATTGACCCGTCTGGTGGAGTTTCTTTTATATAATCAATTGCAGCAGCGGAGAATGCAGCCACACCAGATTTCATATCACAGGCGCCTCTTCCCCAAATTTTTCCATCCTTAATTTCTCCACCAAATGGATCAAAAGACCATAAAGAGATATCACCGACTGGAACAACATCGGTATGACCGTTAAAACCTAAGGTTTTCCCATTCCTGTTCTCACCCCAAATTGCAAACAAATTAGAGATGCCTTCTCTTTCGATACGGTAACAATTGAAACCTTCACTGGTTAAAAGAGATGCTAATAAACCAATAGCTCCGCCTTCATCTGGAGTAACAGACTTACAGCGAATAAGCTCAGCTGATAATTTGACTGGGTCAGTTTTAGAATGCATATTTAACTCCTGATTGAAGCAAATCTAGGTTATTTAGTGATATCTTTGCAATCGTTGTGATTGTATTAATATAAATTTAGGTTGTTAAGCTTAAAATAGTCTTGGTCAACTCTTCTGGGTTTTTAATTAAATAATCTGGTTTGGCTTCTTCCAATTCAAACTTTGTGCCATACCCCCATGAAACTCCTATAGTTTTAACAAAGTTTTCTTTCGCCCCAATAATATCATATTTACGATCTCCAACCATAATTACTTTAGAGGGTGATATATTTAAAAACCCTAATGCATGGCCAATCAGATCGGTCTTATCAGTATTTTTTCCATCTAATTCTGATCCAAATTCATATGTTAAAAATTTGGTTAACCCAAAATGTGCTGTAATTTTTTTTGCGTAGGAATGAGGTTTTGCAGTCATTAAATACATTTTTATATGATTTTTTTGTAAAATTTTTAAAGCGGCTGGAATTCCTTTGTAAACTTGATTTTCAAATAAACCAACATCAGTATATCGTTCACGATAGTATGTTACTGCTTTATCAATATCTTTATTTTGCAGACCCATTTTTCCAAAACTATCCCAAAGTGACGGACCTATAGTCCAGTCCAAGTCTAAATTCTTGGGCAACGGAGCACCTATTTTGGTCATAGCATAGCGAATAGATTTTGTTATTCCAACTTTTGGGTCTGTCAGAGTCCCATCTAGATCTAGAAATACATCTATTGGCATCTTAATCTTCAAAAAATGGGGTTATTTGTGAAATCACAACAGAGTTTTCCTTAGTAGCTTTATCCATTAAATCATATTCATGATCGTCGATATCATGGCCTTGATCAATTCTTTCCTCGATGGTCCCATATCCAGAAACACTCAAAGGTGACATTCCACTTACTTTTAATATGGCTATTGTTTCTCTCACCGCTTCTGCTTCGTCAATGCCGCTGGCATAGCACATAAGAGCGGCCCCAGAAGATGTCTTGGGCAGACCATCATCTTTACTCCTCCCAACCTCAGCTATGAGAGTATAAATTTTTTGTTCTTTTTTTTTATTATCAGTCAAATTTTACATTCTGGTTTAATTATCTAATTAGTCTCTTAATAATTCATTAATTGAAGTTTTTGATCTGGTTTGAGCATCTACTTTTTTTACGATTACTGCGCAGTAAAGATTAACTCCATTTTTAGAGGGTAAAGAGCCTGAAACCACGACTGATCCCGCAGGCACTTCACCATAAGTTATTTTGCCGGTCTCTCTATCCAATATTTTGGTTGATTGTCCAATAAAAACACCCATTCCTAGAACAGAACCTTCACGAACTATGCATCCTTCAACAACCTCTGATCTAGCCCCAATAAAACAGTTATCTTCGATAATTGTTGGTCCAGCCTGCATTGGTTCTAAAACCCCACCTATCCCAACACCACCAGAGAGATGTACATTTTTTCCAATTTGTGCGCAGGAGCCAACAGTGGCCCAGGTGTCAACCATTGTACCGGTATCAACATATGCTCCTAAATTTACGAATGAAGGCATCAGAACTACGCCACTCGCAATGTAGGCTGATTTACGGACTATACAATTAGGAACAGCTCTAAAATTAGCTTGTTTCCATTCATTTTTTCCCCAACCTTTAAATTTACTATCAACTTTATCCCACCAATTTGTCCCTTGTGGGCCACCACCCTGTTCGGCCATATCTTGCAGTTTGAATCCTAATAAAACAGCCTTTTTAGCCCATTGATTTACTCTCCACTCACCTGTTGGTTGTCGTTCAGCAACCCTTAAAGAACCAGCATCCAAAGCATTTAATGTCTCCTCTATAGCTGTACGTGTTTGCCCAACGGTATCAGGTGAAATATTATCTCTATCATTCCAAGCTGTTTCAATTGCTTCTTCAAGTTGATTGTTAGACATATGATTACTCTCCAATTAATATCTGTCTGTTAATTAGGTAGCATATATCTAAACCTTTTGCTGCGATCAATGGAGTAACAAAAAAAAGGTTAGTGCTTCAATAACTTAATATCTATTGAATTATTGTGAATTAATTACAGATTCACATAATTTTGGTAAATCCCTCATTGTGAAGTCCCGTGGTGTGCGTTTGAGTTTTAATTTAATTTTTTCTGCATTTGTTAATGGCTCTTTGGGCTTTAGGTGATCGGTAACCCACCAATTTAAGGTTTCATTACAACCGAAATCATCACCACTTAATTTATTTGTGGTAGGTGTTTGTGCGACACAGTTGTTGGAGGTCTTTGGGCATTTTAATCGAACATGAAAGTGGGTATCGTGACCATACCAGGGTCTTAACTTTTGCAGCCAGCTACGATCTATTTTGGTTATTTTGCATAGATCAATTTTGGCTACAGCTGTTATAAAAATGCGATCTACCAGAGGGTTCTTGGCAGCACTTCTCAAAATATCTCTGTGTTGTTGGGTCCAAAACGAATTCGTATTTTTTTGATTAGACGCTTTTACTGAGATTGAAGAAATAGTCTCTCTTTCCATTTTATTTAATTTTAAGGTTTTCGCAGGTAACATCCAGATGTCGATATCCAAACCATTTTGATGGGAAATATGGCCAGCTTTAAATGGCCCACCCCTTGGTTGAGAAATATCACCAATATATAATCCTTGCCATCCATTTAGAGAGCTCGCGAAAGAACTGAGCTGCTCTACAAATTTTAAGGTATTTTGATGGCCCCAGTTGCGATTTCTTGATAATCGCATAACTTGCCAAGATTTTCCAGTTTCCGGTAATTTTTCTGCCCCAGCCAGACAACCTTTTGAGTAGCTTCCTATTGAGTTTAAGTCTTGTGCGCTAGGCATGCCTTCTTGGCCAAAAAGTGCATAGGCTTTTATTTCTTCAGTAGTATTTGCTATCGAAATATTTGCTATAAAAGTACAAATTAATAGTAATACTATTTTGTATAATATTTGCTTATGTATCAGTAACATCGCCTTCTGGTTGTACCCAACGAAGTAGAAGCATGCCTAATATAAATAAGCCCACAACTGGTGAAAATCCCAGTCGGGCGTCATTTAACCAATAAGTAAAAAGTCCGATGAGAAGTGGAGCCAAAAATGCTGTAGCTTTACCAGCAAGAGCAAATAGTCCAAAAGCCTCAGTTGGGCGTTCCATGTTGGTGTGGCGAACCATCATGGAACGGCTAGCAGCATATATTCCCCCGCCTGAGCCACCAATTGCAGCACCACAAATGTAGAAAATAATATCTGGTAAATTGGAATTCACCGGTAATGCTATTCCATAAAAGCTAGTTCGTGACATGCCAATAATACAAAGTGAAACAATTATAAGAACCCAGATATGAAAATAGATTACTGGACGTGGACCTAATTTACGGTCATATTTTCCTGAAACCCACGTAACAAGTGCCGCTGAAATACCTCCGATAATTCCAAACACACCAAGTTGCGTCAAGCCCCAACCTAAAACTAGCGCAGCGTATACACCGCCAAACGCATAGAGCCCATTTAAAGCATCACGATAAAACATTTGGGCACCCATAAAAGAAAATAAGCTGGGTCGCTTTAACATTCCTTGCAAAGATAGTTTTAGTTCGGTCATTGACTGGGTGAAGCCACCTTGACGATTGGGGGCCTTTCCTTCTTTTACCCACATGAAAAATGGGACCATGAACACAATAAACCAAATAGAAATAAGTGGCCCTACTGCCCGGGTACCTTCGCGTGCGTCTGGGTCAAGGAGCCCAAACCCAGGCTTCAAGCCAATGAAGGTTTTTCCACCATCATCAAAGAAAAAGAATAACATGATAAATAAACTCAGAATACCGCCGATATAGCCTAAAGCCATACCATTTCCTGATATTTTTCCCACTTCTTGACGTGGGCCTAAACTTGGTAATATAGCGTTTGTAAATACTGCTGCAAATTCGGCTGCAACGAATGCAATTGAGAAAATAATTAGAGAAGACCACATTGCTGATCCGTCTGGCACCATATACCAAAGCAACCAGGTGCAAATGACAAATACAATTGAGGCAGCCCAAATCCATGGCATGCGGCGCCCAGTACTATCTGCATAGGCACCAGCTAAAATTCCTATTATAGCAACAAAAATTCCAGCGATGGCTTGACCCCACGACCAAATCGTTTGGGCACTTGCGGCGGCCGTATCTTTATCCATGCCGTTGTTTAGAAATGCCTCTGCGGCTACAACTGCAAAATATGGGCCAAATATAAATGTTAGGCCAAGTGTGAAAAATGGTTGGGTAGCCCAATCAAACATCATCCAGCCACGTACGCGCCTTTTAAGGTTCAGTGTTTCTGTAACTGTGTTCATTAGCTTTTCCCTAGAATTTTTCCAAGATTAAGGCATTTTTTTTATTTATAACGCAAGGAATTAATTAAATTTCAGGTGGCCAAATTCTCAAAGACTCAGCTTTTGACCAATCAGTGACCCATTTTGGTAATATTAATTCTGGACCTTTGTAATCAATAACTTTTGAAAACTGATCGCTTCCCACTATTCCATTATTATCAGTAATGGCAGATCTAATTAAGATTGATGAGATAGCCTCATTTTTTTTCCACATTGATTGTTGAAAATAAAGAAATCGTTCATCCCAACCTAATACGCGGGTATTAACCTTTAATAAATCAAAAACGGTGATCCTCTTTCTGTATCTAATGGAAGAACCAGCAACGGTAAATCTCCAACCTTGGTTCATTATTTTATTCTTTAAACCACTTCTCATTAAGTGTGATATTCTTCCTAGATCATATAAAGTTAGTGTTCTTCCATTATTCAACTCCCACCATGGGTCCAGGTCTACAGGCCAACATAATGTATAATATGTGTGCACTTCTGATATTAGAATCTTCTTTAAGAAACTTTGTCGTGCAAGTTCTTTTGCCATTCTAAAATAGGGGTACATTTAAATCTCCAGTAATTTTAAATCATCTGCTGGCAAGAAAATTTTATTTAGGGCAGATTTCTATTCAGTGTTTATTGTAGATCTGAGAAAGCATCTTGCAATCTTTTTAATGCTTCCAATACCAGTGTTCTCCGCGTTGCAATATTAAAACGTAAAAAGTTTTCTCCCCCTGTTCCAAAGGTGTGACCAGGATTAACTGCAATTTGGGCCTTTTTTTCCACTCGTTTAGTGAACTCATCATTTTTCATACCAGTATTCGAAAAATCTACCCAACAAAGGTAAGTACTTTCCAGTGCCATTGAATTAATTCCAGGAATTTGACTAAGACCATCGTTGAAAATCTTCTGATTTTCCTCAATATATAACATTAAGGTATCAACCCAATCTGCCCCTTCTTGACTATATGCTGCCGTAACCATGTGTTTACCAAAACTACTTGGTGAAATACCAAAACTAATCATAGTTTTATTAAATTTAGCTCTTAGTTTTGGGTCAGGAATAATAACATTTCCAGTATGCATCCCTGCAATATTGAAGGTTTTTGTGGTTGCGGTCATCATTACTAAGCGATCGAGAATTTCTGGTGCTGCAATCGCCATTGGTATATGTTGGTAACCAGGCATAATTAGATCATTGTGTATTTCATCAGACACAACTACCAAGTCGTGTCTTTGCGCAAAAGATGCTATTTCAGTTAATTCTTTTTGGGTCCAAACCCTTCCACCTGGATTATGTGGTGAACTGAGAACTAAAACTTTTTCATTACCCTTCATCAGCGAATCGTAATATTCAAAATCCAATTCGTAATGGCCTTTATTATTGACTAGTGGACATTCTAGAACCTCTCGGCCCCCTTCTTTAATTTGTTTAAAGAAGACATAATAAATGGGTGTAAATAAAACCACCCCATCACCAGGGTCACTATAAGTTTGTATTGCCATTGAAGTTCCATTTACCAAACCATGTGTAGTGAATATCCATGATAGATCTATGTCCCAGTTATGGCGTGTCTTCATCCACCATTTGATGGAGGCTAGATAATCTTTGTCATCACCAAAATATCCATAAACGCCATGGTCATACATTTTTTTTATTGATTCTGATATACATTTTGGCGGGCGAAAATCCATATCAGCCACCCACATTGGTATACCATTATCCTTAGAAACCCCAAATAGTTCTTCCATCATATCCCATTTTACCGAATGAGTATTTTTCCGATTTATTATTTCATCAAAGTTCATTAAAAAGTTCCTAAATCCAATTTTCGATCAAAGTAATGATTTCTTTACTGCACGCAAGTAACAATTTAAATGATTGATCTGCTGAGTCTAATTAAATAAATAAATTGTAAAAATTTTGATTTTCACGGTTTTTTAAAAAATTTATCTACTTGATTAAAAATATGTGAAACCTTAAATCTTTGCTATGACCATTAGACCAATTATAATTCATCCAGATCCTAGGCTAAAAAAAAATTGCGACTTGATTACTTGTTTTGATACTAGTTTAAAAGATTTGAGTGATGATATGTTTGAAACCATGTATAATGCGCCTGGCATTGGTTTAGCGGCTTCACAAATTGGTGTTATGTCACAAATATTTGTAATGGATTGCGCTTTAAAAGAAGAAAAACCTAATCCGTTAGTCTTTATTAATCCTATTGTCAGCTGGAGCTCAGAAGAAACCTTTACCCATAATGAGGGATGCTTATCAATTCCTGAACAATATGATGACGTAACTCGGCCAGCTGTTGTAAGAATTTCTTATCAGAATTTAGAAGGAAAAGCTTCTGAATTATTATGTGAAGGAATTGAAGCTACATGTGTGCAACACGAGATTGATCACTTAAATGGAAAACTTTTCATTGATTATCTTAGTAGTTTAAAGAGGCGAATGATTACTGATAAAATGAAAAAATTAAAACGTGAAATTGTTAGAAAATAATTTAAAGGTTTTGCTAACATTCATGAATAACATGGGTGAGAAATAATGCGGTTAATATTTATGGGGACTCCTGAATTTTCCATACCAACACTAAACGCTTTAGTAAAAAGCCAACATAATGTTTTGTGCGTTTATACGCAACCACCACGTGCTGCTGGAAGGGGAAAGAAAACTCATCTCTCGGCAGTGCATTCTAGGGCACATGAGCTTGGATTACCTGTTAAAACACCTAATAATTTAAATAACTCAGTAGATATTGATGAATTTGCTGAATTAAAGCCAGATGCAGTAATAGTTGTTGCCTATGGTCAGATTTTACCAGAGAAAATTTTAAAAATCCCAAAAAAAGGCTGCATTAATATACACGCGTCTTTATTGCCGAGGTGGCGAGGAGCGGCACCAATTCATCGAGCGATCATATCGGGTGATCATGAGACAGGTATTTGCATTATGAGTATGGAGTTGGGGTTAGACACTGGACCTATAATTGCTCAAGAAAGAACACCAATACTTAAGTCAGATACTACCAGGGAATTATCCAGTCGCTTAGCATTTCTTGGATCAGAAATGTTAATAAAAGTGCTTACATATCCTCAAAATATTAATATGATTAAACAATCTGAAGAGGGGGTAACATATGCAAAAAAAATAAATAAAATAGAAGCGAGAATTGATTGGTCCTTGAGCGCTGATCGGGTGGAGTGTCTAGTTAGAGGCCTATCTAATTTTCCTGGTGCTTGGACTATGCACAATGGTGTGCGTTTGAAACTATTAGATGCAGAGTTAGTTGAAAAAAATGGTCCAATAGGCACTATAATTGATGAATCAGGAGTGGTTGCGTGTGGAAGCAATGCTATTAGAATTTTGAGCATCCAACGCCCAGGTAAAGCTGAACAAGATTGGAAATCTTTTACTCATGGTTATCAAATAAATCATGCTGATACACTAAGTTAGTTTTTTATTTTGTAAGGCTCCATACCTGCCCGAGCCAGGGCGTCAGCTCGTTCGTTTTCCTCTTGGCCAGAGTGGCCTTTAACCCATCTCCAAGTAACTTGATGTTTTGATCTTGCTAAATCTAGTCTTTTCCATAAGTCGATATTTTTAACATCTTTTTTATTAGCTGTTTTCCAGTTATTTTTTTTCCAATTATTAATCCAGTCAGTAACGCCACCCTTGACGTAATTACTATCTGTAATAATGGTCAATTTTGTAGGTTTTTCTAAATTTTCAAGAGATGATATAGCTGCCATTAACTCCATTCTATTATTGGTTGTTTCTAACTCACCACCATATAATTCTCTTTCTTTAATTATATTATGATCTTCTTTAGCCTGTAAAATAACACCCCAGCCGCCTGGGCCTGGATTTCCAGAACAAGCACCATCTGTGTAAGCAAAAATCTCAGGCATTGGCTCTAATTATAACCCAAGCTGAAAGTTTGCCATCAAGGCCGATATCTTCTCCATGACTTATTTCTTGAGTTTTGAATTCATTTTCTTCTAAAAGTTCAATCAACTGGGGTTCTGAATAGTAAGAATAAAATCTCCCAATATCATCGCGTTTTTCACCTTCACCAAGCTTCATTCCTATTGTAAAAATACCTTTTGGTTTTAAAGAGCGATGTAAAGCAGTCAGGTGATTAGAAAATCTTCTTTTAGTAGCGTGTAAAAGACTAAAATGCGCCCAAACCCCATCAAAATTATTAACCCATTTAATATCTTCAAAAGATTGATGGAGAACGTCAATATTGTTTTCTATCTTTGCTACTTTTACCATTTCTGCGCTTGCATCGGTCGCTATTACTTTAAATCCATTACTACTCATAAAGGCAGCAGCATTTCCTGGACCACAGCCCAAGTCTAATACAGTTCCCCCATTCCTTACTTCTCTCATGAATGTTTCCAAATGTTTGCTTGGCTTACTTGAATTAGTCATAGTAGCATATTCATGACTTTTAGAATTATATACAGAAATAGTTTCTAAATCTGTCATACTTTTTGCTCCCGTAGTATTCTAGGCACTTTAAATGAAACGTTTTCTATTGCTGTTTCAATTACTTCTTTTTTCACCTGGTACCGTTCAGTAAATGCATCAATTACTTCATTTATTAGAACTTCTGGAGCTGATGCTCCAGCCGTAATGCCTACAGACTTGATGCCTTCTAACGAACGCCAATCAATATCGACTGCTCGTTGGACTAACTGTGAGTACTTACAACCAGAAAATTTTCCAACCTCAACTAACCTTCTGGAATTAGAAGAATTGGGTGAGCCAATAACAAGTAAAGCATCAATATTTGGCGCTATCTCCTTAACGGCTTTCTGTCGATTTGTGGTAGCGTAACATATGTCTTCTTTATGTGGTCCAATGATATTCTTAAAACGTTTCTTTAACTCTTCAACAATACACTTTGTGTCGTCTACTGATAATGTTGTTTGAGTTATATACGCTAATTTATTAACATCTCTTGGTTTTATATTTTTAACATCTTCAACTGTTTCAACTAACAAGACTTCACCATCTGGAAGTTGACCCATAGTACCCAAGGTTTCTGGATGGCCCTCATGGCCAATCATTATCATTTGTAAACCATTTTGGTGATGTCTTTCTGCTTCAATATGTACTTTACTAACAAGTGGACAGGTAGCATCCACATATACCATACTTCTTTCTTTAGCTTTTAAAGGGATTGATTTTGGGACGCCATGCGCCGAAAAAATAACAGGTCTGTCATCAGGACATTCATCTAGTTCTTCTACGAATATGGCTCCTTTCTTTCTCAAATCGTCAACTACAAATTTATTATGAACAATTTCATGACGTACAAAAACTGGTGCCCCCCATTTTTCCAAAGCCAGTTCAACAATCTTTATTGCCCTATCTACACCAGCACAAAACCCACGAGGAGCAGCCAGATATAAGGTTAATGGTGGTTTATTCATATACACAATCCATTTTAAGATTATAGGTTTATTAAATTCAAATATTATCAAACAAATAAAATTGATATAGCACAAGTATTGTTTTTTAAATAAGGTCTTTGATTATGTCTGCAAGCCAAATAATAAATAATAAAGATAAAATTAGTCAATATAGCAATTGTTGCGTTGCATTTGGGTCAAATGTTCTTTCCAAATTAGGAAGTCCTTTGGAAATAGTTCACCAAGCTATGAAAGAAATTCAAACTTCTAAATTTGAACTTGTATTAACTTCCAACCTTTATGAAACAGTGGCTTATCCAAAGGGATCAGGTCCTAATTTTATAAATTGTTGTGCTGTATATAAAACCAAATTGAACGCTTCTGAGACCTTATTGCATCTTCACAGTATAGAAAAAAGTTTAGGTAGAATTCGAAATAAAAGATGGGCACCACGAATAATTGACTTAGATTTGATATATTTTGATGAGTTTATTTATCCTAACCAAGAAGTTGTTCAAGAATGGATGGGTCTATCAAAAGATAAGCAAATGGAATCATGGCCAACAGAAATGATATTACCTCACCCTCGATTACAAGACCGAGCATTTGTACTTATTCCAATGTGTGACATTGATCCAAAATGGAAACACCCAATTTTAAAAAACACAGTGTCTGAGATGTTAAATGATATAGATTCTAAGCTTTTGGCTGAGATTAAAAAAATATAAACAAATAGCTTGAACCTCTTGCAAATAATTCAAAATACGCTTAGTGAACACATCTCATTATGATTGATATGTACAGGAGCATCTTATGGCCCGAGTAACAGTAGAAGATTGTGTAGATAAAGTACCTAATAGATTCGAGTTAGTAATGTTAGCTGCTCACCGATCTAGAGAATTGTCTTCTGGCTCTGAGCTAACCGTTGATCGAGATAAAGATAAAAACCCTGTGGTTTCTTTGAGAGAAATTGCGGATGAAACTCAAAGTGCAGATGAGCTTCGCGAGCGTGCAATCGAAAGCAATCAGACGCAAATTGAGGTTGATGAACCTGAAGAAGATGCTATGGCTCTTCTAATGGGTGTAGAGCAAGACCAGCCAAGTGATGATATGTCAGAGGAAAACTTGCTAAGAGCCTTAATGGAAGCTCAGGAAATACGTTAATTTTAGCTTCCTATCGTCCTTAAGGGATTGAAAAGGAGAGCAATTGATAAGTTTAGAAAAACTCGTTGAGTTAACTGAGAGCTACAATCCACGCTCAGATGAAGAACTTATACGCCGTGCATTTAATTATGCAAAGCAAATGCATGAAGGTCAATCTAGACGATCGGGAGAACCTTATTTTATGCATCCGTTTGCAGTAGCCATGCAGTTGGCAGAGCAGCATATGGATGATGCGACCATAATAACAGCCCTTTTGCACGACACTATTGAGGATACCAAATCTACTTTTTCTGATATCAGGGAACAATTTAATGAAGAAATAGCTGAATTAGTTGATGGGGTAACTAAACTTACAAACTTAGAGCTTGGCTCTGTGGAGAGTGCGCAAGCGGAGAATTTTCGAAAGTTATTACTTGCTATGTCAAAAGATCTTCGAGTTCTTTTGGTGAAATTGGCCGATAGGTTACACAATATGCGCACCATAAAGCATATGGATTCTGAAAAGCAGCTTATAAAAGCCAGAGAAACAATGGATATTTATGCACCTTTGGCTGGACGAATGGGAATGCAATTTATTCGAGAAGAATTGGAAGATTTATCTTTTCGAGTTTTAAATTCTGAAGCCCGAAGTTCAATAATGAGGAGGTTTGTGTCTCTCCGCAATAAATCTGGGGATGTGATAACAAAGATTACCGATGATATTCGCAAGGCCATGAACACATATGAAATTACTGGAGAAGTGACTGGTCGGGAAAAGAAGCCATATTCGATATGGCGCAAAATGGAAGAGAAGCAAGAAGGATTTTCAAGATTATCAGATATCTATGGATTTCGCATAATTACTAAAGATGAGGTTGATTGTTATAGAGCGCTTGGCGCCATACATCAAAGATGGCGAGCAGTTCCTGGACGTTTTAAAGATTATATAAGTCAACCTAAAAGTAATGGTTATAGATCTCTGCACACGGCTGTTTCTGGACGTGATGGAAAAATAGTCGAAGTTCAAATTAGGACAAAGGAAATGCACCAAGTAGCAGAAACAGGTGTGGCAGCTCACTGGTCCTATCGGGAAGGTGAGCGTTCTGCAAATAAATTTGCAGTAGATCCTTTTGTTTGGATTAGTGAAATTACAGACAGTTTTAACAGTTCTGAAGATCAAGAGGAGTTTCTGGAGCATGTAAAGTTAGAAATGTTTGCAGATCAAGTTTTTTGTTTTACGCCAAAAGGAGACGTTATTAAACTTCCAAGAGGAGCAACTCCGTTAGATTTTGCATATAGTATTCATACTAGAATTGGTGATGGCTGCGTAGGAGTAAAAGTTGACGGTAAAAGAGTCCCGTTATGGACCCGCTTAAGAAATGGACAATCTGTAGAAATTATAACTGCAAAAGGGCAAAAACCTCAGGCTGCTTGGAGAGATGTTGCGGTAACCGGCCGAGCAAAAACAGCAATTAGACGATCTTTGAAAACTGAAAATAGGGACAATTTTCTTCGGTTGGGTAAAGAATTTGCTCGTGTGGCTTTTGAAAATGTTGGGAAGAGACCTACTAATAAAGCCCTCTTAACAGCGGCTAAAATGTTTGCCTTGAAAACTGCAGATGATGTTTTGGTTTCACTGGGAAGCGCTGAATTGACGGGGACGCAAGTTGTTGAGGCGTTATATCCAGAAATAATAAGAAAAAGACCAATCGATGAGATTGAGCCTTCAAAAGCAATTATAGGTTTAATGTCTGATCAAAATGCTCAACGTTCTAGTTGCTGTGAGCCCTTACCAGGAGAGCGGATTGTTGGAATTTTAACAAAAGGCAAAGGCGTTATGATTCACACTATCGACTGCGACAGGCTAGCAATTTATGATCAGGTTCAAGATAGATGGATTGACTTGCATTGGTCAGAAGGTAACCACCAAGCCTTAAACGAAGTTTTAATAAATATTACTATTGGGAATGATGCAGGTGTATTAGGGCGTATTTGTACATTGATTGGAGAGCAAAACGCTAATATTTCTGATATGCGTTTTGAAGAGAAGCAACCAGATTTTTATAGAATAGCCGTGTCAATTGAAGTTCGGGATGTAAAGCATCTACATAATGTTGTCACATCGTTAAATGCTGATACAGATGTTGCTGAAATAACAAGACATAGAGATTTAGTGGAATTAGTTTAGATTTTGGAGTAAGAATTATTGGTTTTTAGGCGAAAAAACAAATTAGGCTGGTGGCAGAGCGTGCGGCAGTTACTTTATCCCAAGGGCGGTTGGAGTAGAGCGTTAAGTTATCTGGGCCACAGATTAACTCGTATTAAAGACTCTCCTCATAAAGTTTCAAGGGGTATTGCTGCTGGTGTATTTGTCTGCTTTACGCCTTTTTTTGGCTTTCATTTTTTTCTAGCAGCAATTATTGCGTTTATAATTAGAGGCAATTTACTTGCAGCAATTTTGGCAACATTCTTTGGAAACCCTTTAACATTTCCATTTATCAGTTGGGGTAGTTTGCGACTGGGCACATTTCTATTGGGAAGAGATTTTAGTGATGCCGATTTCAAGAGTTCTAGAAATTCATTTGATGAGGTGATGTACGAGATATTTGAGAATTTAAAAAGTATTTTTAATTCAAATATTTCTGGCTGGAATGAGACCTCAGAATTCATAAATATTTTATGGAGTAATATTTTTGAATTTATTAATATATTTTTATTTCCTTATCTTGTTGGAGGCTTAATGCCTGGTTTTATATTTGGATTGTTATTTTATATCGGCTCTGTGCCTATAATTTCCATATATCAAAATCGAAGAAAAGGTAGATTGAAACAAAAATGGGAAATATTGAAGGAACGTGCTGTAAAAGTAAAAAGTGTTTTAGAAAATGAAGATAAGGAAGATTAAATGAAACAAGATATTCGTCTTGGAGTGAATATTGACCATGTGGCCACTGTAAGAAATGCGCGAGGTGGAGCCTATCCAGACCCTACTCGTGCAGCCTTATTAGCTGAAGAGTCTGGAGCAGACGGAATAACTGCTCATTTAAGAGAAGACAGGCGGCATATAGGTGATCAAGACATTGACACTCTAATGCGGGAGTTAAAGATACCATTAAATTTTGAAATGGCTGCTACTGATGAAATGCAGAAAATAGCACTGAAATACCGTCCTAATGCTATTTGCTTGGTGCCAGAAAAAAGAGAAGAAATTACAACTGAAGGAGGTTTAGATGTTGTGAGAGATGAAATTAGATTAGCAAAGTTTGTATCTCCACTCAGGGACGCTGGATGCAGGGTTTCTATATTTTTGGCGGCTGACCAACTCCAAATTGATGCGGCTTTTAGAATTGGAGCGCAAGTTGTAGAGCTACACACAGGGGCATATTGCGATTTGCATTCAGAAAGTCTTAATAAAGAGCGAGATGAGGAGCTGCAAAGATTGAAAAATATGGCAAAATATGCAAATGATTTAGGATTAGAAGTTCATGCAGGCCACGGCTTAACTTATGACACAGTGGTGCCAATTGCATCTATTTGTGAATTACACGAGTTGAACATCGGACACTTCTTAGTTGGGGAAAGTATCTTCTGTGGTATGAAGGCTGCTATAAAAGAAATGAAATTATTAATAAAAAAAGCTCGAGAAAATATAACTATTGGTTGAGGTTTGTTAGAATTTTAAAATGATTATTGGTATTGGATCAGATTTGGCTAATATAGCTAGAATACAGGGAACGCTTGATCGTTTTGGAGATAGATTCCGAAACCGAGTATTCACTAGTGTTGAACAGCAAAAAGCAGATGGTCGGAAGATTCCTGCTGAAACATACGCGAAAAGGTGGGCAGCAAAGGAAGCGTGCTCTAAGGCTCTTGGTACTGGGTTGCGTATGGGCATTGCTTGGAAAGAAATGCAAGTAACAAATTTAAAAACCGGACAGCCTAAAATGACTGTTGAGGGCTCAGCTGGAAAAAGGTTAGAGACGATAACGCCTGCCGGACATGAAGCAATTATTCATTTAACTTTAACAGATGATTATCCATGGGCACAGGCGTTTGTAGTCATTGAAGCATTAAAAAAAGAGACGATGTAAAGTGAGTTTAATTTGTTTAAAGTTCACTTGTTGGAAAAATAACTGATTAGGAAATAGAATGTTATCAAAGAAAAAGAAGACAGAAGGTTTTTTAGATACTATTAAGACCCTTGTATGGGCCTTATTATTAGCTGGCTTAATAAGAACATTATTTTTTCAACCTTATTGGATACCGTCTGGATCAATGAAGGATACCTTACTGATTGGGGATTTTTTGTTTGTTAATAAAATGGCCTATGGTTACTCGAAGCACTCTTGTCCTTGGTCATTGTGCCCGTTTTCTGGGCGTATCCTGTCAAAAGAACCAAAAAGAGGGGATGTTGTAGTTTTTAAACATCCAACTACTGGTGCGGATTTTATAAAAAGATTAATTGGGTTGCCAGGAGAAAAGATACAAATGAAAGATGGGGATTTATTTATTAATGACATTAAGGTGCCTGTAACTAATGATGGCTTGTTTAAAGAAATATACGAAATACAGGGCCCAATGCAAATTAGTAGACCAGCATGCTCAAAACCGACTGTGCAAGGCGCTATATGCACTAAGGAAAAATTCAAGGCTGAGTTACCTAATGGAGTAATCCACAGTATGTTAAATGTTTCTTCAGGCCAATCGCTAGATGATACTGGTATTTACTCAATACCTCAGGGGCATTATTTTTTCATGGGGGATAATCGAGATAATTCTTCTGATAGCAGAGTTAGAAAACCTCGTGGGATTGGTTTTGTGCCGTTGGAGAATATAGTTGGGCGAGCTGATAGGGTTATGTTTTCTTCAGCTGGAAAGTCAATTTTGTATTTTTGGACTTGGCGATCAAATAGATACTTTAAAGCTATTAATTAACTTTTTCTTGGAGAATTAAATTTAATGAAACTTTCTTCTGATTTGAAAGATTTTTGCTTAAGGCTTGGTTATCAATTTGATAATGTACACTTATTAATTGAAGCGCTTACGCACCCTTCCTTATCTTCTTCGACAAGAGCTGATAATCAAAGATTAGAATTTCTTGGAGATAGAGTTTTAGGTTTAGCTATTGCTGAAATTTTATTAGCCCGAGATAAGGAAGCTTCTGAAGGAAAAATTGCTCCACGATTTAACTCCCTAGTTAGAAAAGAGACATGTGCAGCTATCGCTGAATCCCTTGAGTTAGGGCCGGTAATTCGTCTTGGTCGCTCCGAAATGTTGTCAGGTGGCCGCAGTAAGCAAGCAATACTTGGCGACGCAATGGAAGCAATTTTGGCAGCAGTTTATTTAGATTCAAATTTTGAAATCACTAAGGTTTTAATAGAAAAGTTATGGAACAATCATGTTCAGCAAGCAAAAGAAGACGCTAGAGATTCAAAGACAGCTTTGCAAGAATGGGCGCAATCCTTGAAATATTCTCCTCCAGTCTATACTGAACTTTCTAGAAGTGGGCCAGATCATGGGCCTATATTTACAATTGAAGTTCGCATAGAGTCTGGTGAAACTGCCATAGCATCATCTTCTTCAAAACAGAATGCTCAGCAAGCAGCAGCTAAGGCTATTTTAGAAAAGGTATTAAATGGATAATAAAAAATCTTGTGGGTTTGTGGCATTACTTGGTGAACCAAATGCTGGTAAGTCAACGCTATTAAATTATATGGTTGGAACAAAAATTTCTATAGTTACACATAAGGTTCAAACGACCCGAAGGAGAATTAGAGGTGTTTCGATCTTGGGTGATAGTCAAATTATCTTTATAGATACTCCAGGATTATTCCAACCAAAAAGGCGGCTGGATCGTGCGATGGTAAAAGCAGCTTGGAGTGGTGCAGTAGACTCAGATGTTATTGTATTTCTTATAGAAGCAAACAGAGGGGTTACTAGTGGGGTTAAAGAGAATCTAAAAAAATTAAGAGAGTTTAAAGATTTTCCTGTTAGTGTAGCTGTGGCAATTAATAAAATAGATCGAGTTAAATCGGAAGAATTACTTAAATTGACAAAGGAAATTAATGAGGAATATGAGTTTGAAAAAACTTTTTTAATCTCTGCAAAAAAAGGGCATGGAGTAAATAATTTAAAAGAATGGTTAGCTGGGAAATTACCTATTGAAGAATGGCTTTATCCTGATGATCAAATAGCTGACCTTCCTTTGAGGACGATCATGGCAGAAATTATGAGAGAAAAATTAACGCTCAGGTTACATCAAGAGTTACCATATCAGTTGACCGTTGAGACGGAAGGTTGGGAAGATCGATCAGATGGGTCAGTAAAGATCGATCAATTAATTTATGTGGCTAGAGATGGGCATAAAGGAATTATTTTAGGTCCAAATGGATCTACTATTAAATCAATAAATATAGCTGCCAGAAAGGAAATGGAGACTTTCCTAGAAAAAAAAGTTCATTTATTCTGTCAATTGAAAGTTAGACCTAAATGGCTTGATGAAAAAGATCGTTACTCGGAGATGGGTTTGACCTTTTCCGATGGTGATTTGTGACCAGGTTAACCACAGAATTTTGGATATCTGCTTATTTAAAACGACTAAGGTTAAAAGAAATCCCTGCTTTTATAACAAAAAAGGGAGATAAAATCTCTGGCGCTGTGATTGTCAAAATTAATACATTGGACGGATATGCAGCGAGTTATTATAAAAGGTACAACTTTGAATTAGATAAATGGCATTGGGATATGCTAGTTTCTGGAGTTGACACAGAAGTTGAAAATAGCTTGTTAAGGCAAAAAGAGATTGATCAAGATCTTTGGGTGATTGAGGTTGAAGATCGGGATGGAAGACATTTGCTTGCTGAAGATGGTTTATCAGGATAAATTTTTATTATGGAATGGCGTGAAGAAGGAATATTAATTGGTGTTCGGCGTTATGGTGAAAGTTCAGTTATTGTTGAGATTTTTTTTGAAAGCCGGGGAAGGCATCTGGGAGTCGTTCGGGGGGGATCATCCCGAAGGTTAAGCCCAATACTTCAACTTGGGAATGATTTGGACGCACATTGGAAAGCGCGTTTAGAAGAGCATTTAGGAAGTTTTTCGGTTGAGTTGATCAAAAGCAGAGCCTCAACAATAATGATGGATAGATTGGCATTATCTGGTCTATCTTCAATATGTAGTTTATTAAATTTTACACTTCCTGAACGAGAAAATCATATAAAATTATTTAAAAATACCCGTGATTTATTGAACTCACTCACATCTAAAAACAATTGGTTATCAGAATATTTGCATTGGGAAATGGTTTTACTTGAAGAGCTAGGTTTTGGATTAGATCTTTCTCAGTGTGTTGTGACAGGGTCTAGTGATAATTTAAATTATATTTCCCCCAAATCAGGCAGTGCAGTTAGTACAGATGGCGCTGGGGATTGGTCTAAAAGATTACTGCCTTTGCCAAAGAGCCTTTTAGGTTTTGGTGAGAATATGGTGGATACGATTCAAGGATTGACGGTT
>Ga0308012_10000075_pt1 | contig 62964 bp, 49 predicted proteins | sample Neamet179_FD_203133 | JGI IMG/M metagenome (GOLD analysis project Ga0308012, IMG submission 203133) | Marine microbial communities from water near the shore, Antarctic Ocean - #179 | ecosystem: Environmental > Aquatic > Marine > Unclassified | place: Southern Ocean | collected 2014-07-25 | reverse complement strand
AGCCAAGTACTAAAGGCATAGCTAGGAGTGTATAAATGCAGTTTCTTAAATGCTTTTCCTAAGGATTCAATAGTCAAGTCTTTTGCTAATTCTTGATCCCCTACTTTTTCGTATAACATAAAGTAAAGCGGGTCACGGTATAGCTTCATTAACTCATTATAGGCTTTTGAATCTCCATCTTCCAATGCTCTATTAATTAGCTTTAAATCTCGTTTTCCTTTTTCAGTCAAATTATCTGTCATCTACTCCATTTTTTTGGTTTACTTATAATATTCAATAATACAAAAATTCCTTGTATACATAAATATACTATTTCGTACACAGGATGAATCCAATATAAATCCATAATTTTTAAAGCTTTCATTGCTTTATAGTTTACTAGATATGAAAGAATGATTTTTATCCCTAATAATATAGTGCACAATTCTATAGGTGCTTTAAGTATAAATAGTAGTAAAAGAGTAGTCCAAAACAAAAACTGAGCATAAGGATATAGTGCTAAAAGAACTTTAAATTTTGTTTTATAAAGTGGTGCTGTTGTAATATGTCTTCTTTTCTGATACGCCCATTCCCCCCATTTTTCTATTACTGCTGATGTGGTATGTGCTTGTTCATTAATTTCAATACTTACATTATTTTTAGTTGCAATTTCTTGTATAAACAAATCATCATCCCCTGAAGCAATATGCAAGTGATTGGCAAAACCTTTGTTTTCAAAAAATAAGGATTTCTTATATGCCATGTTTCGACCTACCCCCATGTAAGTTTGACCTGCAAGCGCATAGGAAAGGTATTGCTGAGCAACATTAAAAGTATCAAATCTGATGAGTTTATTTAATAAGCCTTTCTTTTTCTCATAACCTCCATATCCCAATACAATATCAGCTGAATTAAAATTGCTACACATTTGCATTGCCCAGTTTTTAGAGTTAGGAAGGCAGTCCGCATCAGTTAATAGTAAGTGTTCATGCTTAGCTGTTTTAATTCCTAATGTTAGAGCAAGCTTCTTTCCTGGTCGTTTATTGATGTGTTTCTCAATTGTAACCACAACTAAATTAGGGTATTGTTTTTCAAACTCCTTTAATAAAACAGCCGTATCATCAACTGACTGGTCGTTTACGACTATTACTTCATAATTAGGATAATCCTGATTAAGAATTGCTGGTAACTTATCCTTTAGGTTCTGAAACTCATTTTTAGCACAAACAATAATTGATATTGGTTCGCTAAAAGTTGAAACACTTGCTTTATAAGTATTTAATTTTAAGAAAAAATAACCGTAATAAAACAATAGTAAACCTAAGCTTACTATTGTTGCTGCTAATAAAGGGTTAATAAACATTTAATTATTTAGCTAAATAATTAAGAATATTTTTTTCAACTCTGTTAATCACATCACTTACATCTTCTTTTACAAATTTATCTCCAGTAATGTATTCAAATAATTCTATGTATCTTTCTGATACTGAAATGCAATATTCTTCACTCATTTCAGGAATAGATTGCCCTTCTTTTCCTTGGAAATCATTTTGGATTAACCATTGACGAACAAACTCCTTTGAAAGTTGTTTTTGTTGTTCTCCGTTTGCAATATTTTCTTCATACCCTTTAATATAAAAATAACGAGATGAATCAGGTGTATGGATTTCATCAATTAAAGTAATTACACCATCTTTATCTTTTCCAAATTCATATTTAGTGTCAACTAGAATTAAACCTTTTTCAGCTGCAATTTCTGTTCCTCTTTGGAAAATAGCTCTAGTGTACTTTTCAAGCTGAATATAATCTGCTTCAGCAATAATTCCTTGTGATAAAATTTCTTCACGGCTAATATCTTCATCATGCCCTACATCAGCTTTAGTAGTTGGAGTAATTAAAGGTGAGTCAAATTTTTGATTTTCTACCATTCCATCAGGCATCTCAACACCACATAACATTCTTCTTCCTGCTTTATATTCTCTCCAAGCATGTCCTGTTAAGTATCCTCTAATTACCATTTCAATCATGAATGGATCACACATTTTACCAATTGTTACGCTAGGATCAGGAGTTGCTTCCATCCAGTTAGGTACAATATCAGCAGTAGCTGTTAAGAATTTTGCTGCAATTTGGCTTAGTACTTGTCCTTTGTAAGGAATCCCTTCTGGTAGAACATGGTCAAAAGCTGATATCCTGTCGGATGCAACCATTACTAGTGTTTCGTTATTTACAGTATAGACATCTCTAACTTTTCCTTTATAGAATTTTGTTTGTCCAGGTAATTTGAAATTTGTTCCTTTAATTGTGTTAATCATTGTTTTGGTTTTTATATGCTTTAATTATATCTTTTACTAATTTGTGTCTAATTACATCCTTTCCATCAAGGGTAACAAAACTAATGTCCTTGATGTCTTTCAATGTGTTAATCGCGTTTATTAATCCTGATTTTTGATTTCTTGGTAAATCAATTTGAGTTTCATCTCCTGTGATAATGAACTTAGCTGACTTCCCCATTCTTGTTAAAAACATCTTCATTTGCTGCTCAGTAGTGTTTTGACCTTCATCAAGTATCACAAATGCTTTATCCAAAGTACGCCCTCTCATGAATGCTAAAGGGGCAATCTGTATTGTTCCATTTTCTATATATTCATTTAATCTTTCGATAGGAATCATATCAAAAAGTGCATCATATATAGGTTGCATGTAAGGGTCTAGCTTTTCCTTTAAATCGCCAGGCAAGAATCCTAAATTTTCTCCCGCTTCAACAGCTGGTCTAGTAAATATTATTCTTTTTACTTCTCTGTCTTTAAGTGATTTAACAGCAATAGCTACAGCTGTGTATGTTTTTCCTGTTCCTGCTGGGCCAATAGCAAACAGCATATCGTTTATTTCAATCTCACTAATCATTTTGCGTTGGTTAGCAGTTCGTGCTTTTATTACTTTACCATTTTGCCCATGTAAAATAATATCATCTTTTGTTTTTAGAATTTCTGACTCATCCCCTTCAACTAAACGTTCAATTTGACTTAAGGTTAGTGAGTTATATTGATTAATGTGTTTTATAAAAGCCGTTAATTTCTGTTCAAAATATTTAATTTGGTCAGTACTTCCTATTATTTTTAATCGCTCTCCTCTAGATACAATTTTAATTTGAGGGAACAAAGTTTTTATCTTATCTAACTTCCTGTTATTAGTTCCAAATAGTTTTACTAACTCAATGTTACTAAGTGTTATTAATTTTTCACTCATTAATTATACTGTTCATAGATTTATTTTAATTTTGGAGTTACAAAATAACAATATTTTAACTACTTCATCAATAGCTTTTCATAATAAATGGCAATAATTACACTTACTACTGATTTGGGGACAAAGGATAGCTATCTTGCATCAGTAAAAGGAAGCATTTATAGTCAACTTGATGATGCTAGAATTGTTGATATTACGAATAATATTACTGCTTTTAATATACCACAAGCTGCTTTTGTATTGCGCAATTGTTATAAAGATTTCCCTGTTGGGAGTATTCATATTGTCAGTGTTGATGATGAGTTAAGTATTGAAAACGAACATTTAGCAGTAAAAGCAAATGGCCATTATTTTATTGGAACGGACAATGGACTTTTTTCTTTGTTACTAACTGAAATGAAAGCAGAAAAGATAATTCAGTTAAATATTGCTCAGGAATCAAACTGTCTGACATTTGCTACAAAAAATATTTTTGCTGCTGCAGCTTGCCACTTAGCGAGAGGAGGAACAATGGAGATGATAGGTACAGTAGTTAATGATTACCTTGTACATAGAACAGATTTAAAAGCTGTAAAAGAAAAAGATTTAATTAAAGGAGTTATCGTTTATAATGATAATTATGGAAATGCTATCACTAACATTGATAAAGCTATGTTTCTTGATATTCAAAAAGGTAGAGATTTTATTATTTATTATGGTAGAGAGGATGAAAAAATCACTATTATTTCTGAAAAATATAATGATGTTCATCCAGGAGATAAGTTAGCTATTTTTGGAGAAAACCAACAACTTCAAATTGCCATGAATAAAGGAACGGCAAACACCTTGTTAGGTTTAAAATTACATGAAATTATTAGAATAGAATTTAAATGATTGCTCTCTTTAGAAAAGAAATAAGTGTCTTTTTTAGTACTCTAATTGGTTATTTAATTATTGGTATTTTTCTATTGATAAATAGCATTTTATTATGGTCGGATTTAAGCGATATGAATATTCTGAGCTACGGCTACGCTGATATGGATATTTTTTTCATTACCGCTCCATTATTCTTTTTATTGTTTATCCCTGCTATAAGTATGCGCGTTTTTACTGAAGAATACTCTTCCGGGACTATCGAAACTTTAATTACTAAACCAATTACCTCATTGCAAATTGTCATAGCTAAGTTTTTAGCTGTTTTTGTTTTGGTGATATTTGCCATTCTCCCAACATTAATTTATGTAGCTAGTATTTACTATTTGGGAGAGAATGTTGGCAACCTTGATTTAGCAGGTATTATGGGTTCGTATTTAGGATTAATCTTTTTATGTGCACTCTTTTCTGCTATTAGTATCTATGCCTCATCTCTAGCAATCAATCAGATTATCTCCTTTGCATTTGCTATTTTACTGTGCACTTTATTTTATTTTGGGTTTGATATATTAAGTGAACTTTCATTTTTTCAAAATTTTGATTTGTTTATTCAGCAAATAGGAATTTCTTTCCATTATGAAATGATGAGTAAAGGTCTAGTTAAACTTTCTGATATTATCTATTTTGTATCCGTTACTACTTTATTTATCAAGCTTACTGAACTTGTTATTACTGAAAAGAAAGCATAATGAAGGCTAATAAATACATATCAGCAGTTTTACTTATTGTACTCGTATTATTTCTAAATATACTCAGTAGCTTTATAAATTGGAATGTTGATTTGACAGCTGATAAAAAATATTCTTTTGCTAAGGAATCAACTGCGATAATAAATAGTTTAGAGGATAAGCTATTTGTTAAAGTATATCTTGAAGGTGATTTCCCTGCAGAATTTAAAAAACTACAAAAATCAATTGAAGATTTGCTTAAACGATTTAAAGCAATAGGAAATAGCAATATTGATTTTGAGTTTATTGACCCTAACAATGTTGCAAATGAAAACGAAAAGTTAGCTTTATTTAAACAGTTAGTAAAACTCAAGCTATCCCCTACTGATTTAGAAATTAAAAAAGATGGAAAACAAGTAAATCAGATTATTTTCCCTGGAGCAATTATTTATTATAAAGATAAACAAACAGCTGTCAATTTTTTAAAGCAGACTCCGGGAGAATCGCCAGGAAGTAATATCAATACTTCTATTGAAGCACTTGAATATGAATTTGTATCAGCTATTGAGCATTTAACCAAAAACAGGTTAACAAAAATTGCTTTTCTAGAGGGAAATGGAGAGTTAAACGAGCAACAGGTTTATGATATTACAGAATCAGTTCTAGATGATAATTTTAATCTTTCCTATTACTATAAAGTTGACCGATTTAACATTAAGGAATTTGCAGTTGATAGTACTACTATGCTTCCAGATTTAGCAAGGCAATCAGCCCTTTTAAATACCTACAAAGCTATTGTAATTGCTAAGCCAACTATTACTTTCAATAACTTAGATAAACTCCTTATTGATCAGTATGTTATGCAAGGTGGTAAAGTGCTATGGTTGGTTGATGGAGTTAAGGCAAGTATGGATAGTTTACAGAATAAATCAGGAACTTTTATTGCAACTAAAAATGCTCTAAATATTGATGATCAATTATTGAAATATGGAGTGCGAGTTAATTCAAATTTAATACAAGATCTGCGTTCTACTAAAATTCCTATTATAACAGGATATAGCAATAATAAACCGCAACAATCTTATTTTAGTTGGCCCTACTCTGCTTTGTTAGTTTCAGATAGTAAGCATGCTGTTTCAAAAGGATTGGATGGGATAAAGTGTGAGTTTGTCAGTTCAATAGATACCATTAAAAATAATATTCGAAAAACTATTCTTTTGCATAGTTCTAAGGAAAGCAGATTAAATCTTGCTCCAAGTAAAATTAGTTTAGGAATTTTGGAAAATCCTCCAACTCCCAATAGTTATAACAAGGAGTTTTTACCAATAGCTATCTTGCTTGAAGGAGAATTCGAATCCGTATTCAAGGATAAATTAGTTCAGAAAAATCAACAGATACAATTTATTGAAAAAAGTGTAAACACTAAAATGATTGTTATAAGTGATGGAGATATGATTGCTAATGATTTAAGTAATTCTGGAGGTATTTACCCACTTGGTTATGACAAAAATATAAAATTCACTTATCCAGGAAATAAACATTTTCTAATTAATGCTGTCCAGTACCTTTGTGGTGATAATGGTTTGTCACATTTGAAAGTAAAGGAGCATAGTTTAAGAATGTTAGATAAGAAAAAGGTTCAAGAAAATAGATTTATCATTCAGCTAATAAATATAGCTCTTCCAATATTATTATTATTACTATTTGCCTTGTTTTTTGTAAGGTATAAAAAAAGAAAATATGCCTAAAAAACAATTGTTTTACATTGCTATTATTATACTAATGGCCGCTTTTATTTGGTTTTTATCTACTGATAAAAAATCAACTGTTAGTGTTGAGAATAACTTTTCAATAAGCGACACAGCATCAGTAAGTAAAATATTTATTGCTGACAGAAATGGCACGACTATTACCTTAAATAGAAGTGAAAAAAGTTGGGTAATCAACAATAAATATGGAGTTAGAAAAGATGCAATTAACACTATCCTTACTACAATCAATCAAATTAGAATTCAAAGACCGGTATCGAAAAATGCTTTTGATAATGTGATTAAGAATTTAGCAACAGGAGGAGTTAAAATTGAAATTTATACGAACCAAGAAACTCCTAATAAAACATATACTATTGGAAACTCAACTGCTAATTATTTAGGAACTTATATGTTTCTTGCTGGCAGTGAAACTCCTTATGTTGTTCATATCCCATCCTTTAATGGATTTCTTTCTCCAAGATACGGAATTAAATTAGATAAAATAAGTGAAAAAGATTGGCGAACAACTAATATATTTAGCCTAAAAGCTGAAAAAATTTCAAAAGTTATAGTGAATCATATTCAAGACCCTAAAAAATCTTTCACCTTAACTACTGCCTCAATGATTTTGCTTAATAATTTAGGCAATGAAGTTAGCTTTAATCAAGAAAATGCTTTGCAATTCTTGAATGCTTTTCAACTGTTAAATTGTGAAAGCTATAAGGATGATAAAGAGAAAATAGAATTTGCTATCCCCCTTCATGAGTTAATTCTAAATACTGATACTTTAAGAACTTATGCTATTGGTAATGGTAATGGTAAGGTGATAAAAGACAAGAAAGATAACTTTACAGTTAAACGAATGTATGCGACATTGAATAATGGAGAGCTTATGATTATTCAGGATTATGTTTTCAACAAAGTGTTAATTACTATTGATCAATTACAGTGATAAAATGCTCAGCTATATCAATAGAAAAATTATATTTGACACTTAAAATAAACCACTAAAAAATACAACTCATAGAATGAAATTTATAGTTAATAGCACAGCATTGTTAAGGGAACTACAAAAGCTAAATGGAGTAATTAGTTCTAATAATACTTTGCCAATTTTGGACAATTTCTTATTTAGTATCAGTAATAGTAAAATGTCAATTATTGCTTCTGATTTAGAAACAACTATGATGTCTTCTATAAGTGTTGAGGCAGATGAAGACGGAAAAATTACTATTCCTGCTCGAATTTTAATTGATACCTTAAAAACCTTTTCTAATCAGCCTTTAACTTTTATTGTTGATACCATTACTTATGGAATTGAGATGAGCTCGGAACTTGGAAATTATAAATTAGCTGGTCAAAATGCTGATGAATTCCCTAAAATGCCAACTCTTCAAGCCTCATCATCAACTATTATTAAAGGAGATGTACTTGCTAATGCAATTAACAAAACTTTATTTGCCAGTGGAAATGATGAATTACGCCCTGTTATGTCAGGAGTGTTTTGTGAGCTTTCAAGCGAGCAAACAACATTTGTAGCTACTGATGCTCATAAATTAGTTAGGCACACGCGTACGGATGTAAAATCTGATAAGACTGCATCTTTTATTCTTCCAAAAAAACCATTAACTATTCTTAAAAACAATATTGGTGAAGATGTTGATATTACTTTAGAATATAATGAAACAAATGCTTTGTTTTCTTTTGGTAATATCACTATTATTTGTCGCCTTATTGATGGGAAATACCCAAATTATGAAGCAGTAATTCCAAAAGAAAATCCGAATAAATTAACAATTGATACGGCATCACTTTTAAGTTCTATCAAAAGAGTTTCTATTTATGCAAATAAAACGACTCACCAAATTCGTTTTAAGGTTGCGGGTAGCGAATTACAGATTACATCAGAAGATTTAGATTTCGCAAATAAAGCTGAAGAAAGGTTATCATGCCAGTATGAAGGAGAAGATATGGAAATTGGTTTCAATTCTAAATTTGTAATTGATATGTTAAACAATATTGGTGCAGAGCAAATTTCAATTGAAATGAGTGCACCAAACAGAGCCGGTATTATTTTACCACTTGATGGATTAGAAGAGGGTGAAAATACTCTTATGTTAGTAATGCCAGTAATGTTGAATTCTTAATAAAAAAACAATGAAAAAAATACTATTAATTTTATTTGTATCCGGATCACTTTTTTCTTCTTGTAAAAAATGTGTTGACTGTGTTGACTGTCCTGATGAAATAACCTTAGATAAAACTGAAATTTGTGAAGATGATTTTGATTCTAATGCAGATTATAAAACTGCTATAGAGTTAGTTGAAGCATTTGGTTGTAACTGTAAATAATATATTATGAAAAAAATAGCATCAATTCTAGCACTTGTATTTATAACTATTGCAAGTAGTGCTCAAAGTTTAATTCCGGTGAAATATGGAGTTAAAGTTGGAGCAAATATCTCAAACATCATTTCAACTTCTAATGAAGGAGTGAAGAATATTGAAAATTCTGCATTAATTGGAATTGCAGGTGGTTTTTATATGGAAATTGCTTTGAATGACAAATGGTATATCAATCCTGAGCTTATTTATTCGCAAAAAGGAGCATCATTCACATATGAATACATGCATGAATATACAATAAACGAAAAAGATATACATAATACATCACATGAATTAAAATTAGCATATCTTGAAATAAACCCTACAATAAGCTATAAAGCTACTGATAAATTGGCTCTAAATTTTGGACCTTCAGTTTCTTTTATTCTTTCACCTGATTATGCTATCCTAACTGATAAAGGTCAAAATGATAATTTAATCTCACATCCTGAATTACCAAAAGGAGCTTATACTGAAGAGACTATTGATGTTGGTATTAATTTAGGAATTTCATATTATTTAACTGAAAATTTCTTAATTGACTCTAAAGTAAATACTAGCCTTATGAAAGCAGGAACTATTTCAAAATTAACAAATATTGGTGTTGTAAACGGAATACTTACAAATAGCCCGGAGGGGAGTATTTATGAAGTAAAAAATAGTGTTATTTCATTTTCTATTGCTTACTTATTTTAAAGTAAAACTTATTTGCAGAAAATTAGAAACCTGCTTAATGCAGGTTTTTTTTATATATTTACATCATGAATAAATTAATTTTACTCTGTGCTATATTGTTTATCAATACATTATCAGCACAACATATTTACAAAAACAGAAAATTCTTTGGTGGATCTTTTTATATAAATAATGAATCTTTAAAGGATGTATCTTTAGGTGAGAGTACAACAGATGCTGATGGGAATGATTATTTTAATAATACACCTTTTATTAAAAATCAACCTAAAGTTTCAAAAACTAATAGCAGAATTCGTTTTGATATGCGTTATGGATGGTTCCCAATTGATATGCTTGCTATAGGTGGTGATTTTGACATTGCTTCAAATAGTTATAATAGTGAAGATACTACTTTTTTGATGAGTACTTATATGCAAAACAAATCTTCTGAATTTACAATTGGGCCATTTGTTAGATGGTACATGTTTGAAGTTGGAAGACAGCCTTATGAAATTGGCGCAATATTTCTTGAAGGTGCTTATAAATTCGGAACAGGTACTTCTACAGATACATATCGTTTTGAAGGAGTACAAGATTCTTTATCAATTATTTTTTCAGGAGAAGAGAAGTATTCTTACTTGACAACCAAAGCTACAGCAAAGCTTGGCTTTAGCATGTATCTTTCTGATTTCATTTCTCACAACTGGTTTACTGGGTTTTTAATTGCTCTTGAACCAAGTGTACAATACGATTGGATAACAAGGAAAGATATGGCAACTGACCCTCTTGATGGGGGGATTAAAAAAAGAAAAGAAACATCAACTGGATTAAGGTTTAACATAGCCCTTATCTCCTACTTCTAATTAGTGCTGATGCCCTCTAGCATCATCTGGCGTTATTTTACGGTCAATAATAATTTCATCAGTAAAAGGATTGTTGCTTTTTTGCATTCCTTCTAGTATTGGTTGCCCAGCATCCACCCAAGCGGAATACCACAGATTACCGATAGTTGAAATTGAGAGCCTTAATCGTCTTTCTACCATACCATCTAATTTGGTATGATAAGCTAATGAAAAATCTGCAGATTTTACTTTTATAGTTTTTGTACCTCTTTTTTCATAGGAATACTGCTTGTCTTGTTCAAATTCTCGGGATAATTCCTTGTCAAATAACAGAACTGAATCTAAAGCATTAAAACTACTTTCAACTGCCTGCCAAGCTACATCTAATACAGAATATTGATATTCAGCAGTACCTACTAAATAATCATAATCATCAGCAAAAAGCTCAGGCAATCTGCTTTCCCAAAAGGCATGAATTCCTTTTTGATTAGTTAGCTGACCGTTGTAATTTTCAGTAGTATGTAATGGCACATGCGCATCAGAAACATAATGTCCTAAGTCAGCAGAATTTTTCAGAATATAATCAATATCCTTTTCCTCAAAGGCTTTAACTAAACGGTTATATACAGTTTGAATATGCCAAGGGACAATACCATAAGTAAGTAGAGTATCTTCTGAAAATTTTTCTACTGCATCTGTCCATTTTCTAGGCATTACTTGAAAAGGATTTTCACCATAATGATCTATGTCAATATAGTGCCTAGGCGCTTCTTCTTTTATCGCATACCTTCTTTTATCAGCATCAACAGCATGATCAGTTAAGTGGTCAATATGTTTTTTATAAAAGCCAACTAACTCTTCTGGCAGTGTAAATACAGCATATCTATTTACTCTCTTATGGGCGTAAAATCCCCAAGGGATTGTAGCATATAAAATTGAACTTAAAAACAAAAACAATACAATTATTTTAAAGTTCTTATTCATCTTATAATATAACTAATTTATCTCCTTTTAGGATTGGGATAATATCTGACTTAATAGGAGGAGATAAACAAAAACGAGTATCATCTTCCATGTTTAAGGACTTTAATCTTTTTCTATGAGAAGAGTCACTTAAATAATTAAATAAATCTCCATTTGAATTCTTTAACAATTGTCTGGAAGCAAATAAGGAATCGCATGAAGATTCATATTTATCAGAATCCATTAATAAATCAGCTAAACTTCCTGCAAAAATTGGATCTTCCAAGTTAAATACCCCTTTCCAACCTGAACACAAAATAATCACATCATTATGTTCTTCAATTAGATGTTTAGCAACTGCCTCAATATTGATGTATGAAGCTGTAATTACTTTATGCTCTCTAGCATTATATATTGCTTTGGTTCCATTTGTTGTTGTGAGTACTAAAGTTTTCCCTTTAACATCAGCATTGATATAATGAAAGGGAGAATTTCCATAATCAAACCCCTCAATTGGCTTAGCATTACGCTCAGCAGCAACAATATATCCTTCTTTACCTTTGTAGGAAAGTGCTTCTTCAAGTGTTTGTACAGGAATAATTGCCTCTACTCCTTCCATAAAAGCAGTAGAAATTACGGATGTTGCTCTTAATAAATCAACTACTACAACTGTGGATTTTCCATCAGCATATTTATCAAACTGATCAGCAGTAAAACAAACTGAAATTTTTTTGGGTTCAGACATTATTTTAAGAATGGTAAAGCAACAACAACTGCTTTAATTTGTTTTTTACGCACTTGAATATAAACCTCACTCCCTATTTTTGAAAGTTCCTTAGATACATAAGCCATAGCAATTGCTTTATTTAAACTAGGCGACATAGTACCAGAAGTTACAATACCAATCTCATTTCCATCAGTATCGACAATAGGGTAATCTTTACGCGCAATACCTTTATCAATAATTTCTAGACCAACTAATTTTCTAGTAGCTCCACCTTCTTTTTGAGCTTTTAATTCTTCATGATTTATAAATTCTTTTGTAAACTTAGTAATCCAACCTAAACCTGCTTCAATAGGTGAAGTTGTATCATTGATATCATTACCATACAAACAGAAACCTTTCTCTAAACGCAAAGTATCTCTGGCAGCCAATCCAATAGGTTTTAATTCTATTGAAGTAGTAAAAATAGCATCCCAAAGTTGCTTTGTTGATTCATTTTTGACATACAATTCAAAACCAATTTCTCCTGTATATCCAGTTCTTGATAGGATAACATCCTCAATTCCTGCAATAGCTCCTATTTTAAAGTTATAGTACTTTATTTCAGATAAGTTAATTTCAGTAAGTTCTTGTAACAATTCAATTGCCTTAGGCCCTTGCACTGCTAGTAATGAATAATTATCTGATTGATTATTAATGGTACATCCAAAAGTATTATGCTTATTTATCCATGCTAAATCCTTTTCCATATTAGATGCATTAACTACTAATAAATAATTGTTTTCTGCAATCATATACAATAAGAAATCATCTACGATTCCGCCATCAGCATTTGGTAAGCAAGTGTATTGAATTTTACCAGGTGTAAGCTTACTTACATCATTAGTAGTAATGTATTGTAAGAAATCTAAAGCCTTTTCGCCACTAACAAAGACTTCTCCCATGTGAGAAACATCAAAAACACCAACTTCATTCCTAACAGTATGGTGCTCAGCTTTTACTCCTTCATATTGTACGGGCATATAATAGCCTGCAAACTCAACCATTTTCCCACCTAAACTTTCGTGTATATCTGATAATACTAATTGCTTCATAAAAATTTAATTTTCACAAATGTATGAAATCTCTTTTCTTAAGATTTAATTTATCATTGATATTAAGTTTTTTTTTCTTACTTTGCATAAAAGCAAAATAATTTGAAAAAACTAGAGAGAAAATTAACCCTATTATCGGTTGTAGCGATAAGTATTGGTGGAATGTTAGGAAGTGGTATTTTTGTACTCCCTGGAATTGCAGCAGCTAAAACAGGGGAGTCAATTTGGCTTGCTTATTTAATAGCTGCAGTTTGTATTTTACCAGCAGCTCTTTCAAAGTCCGAGCTTGCTTCTGCCTTGCCTGCATCTGGAGGATCTTATGTTTATATTGAGCGTGCTTTTGGTCCATTATTAGGTACTATATCTGGTTTAGGGTTATGGATTTCATTACTTTTAAAAAGTTCATTTGCCTTAGTAGGTTTTGGAGCCTATCTTTTAGTCTTTACTGATGTTCCTTTAATATACACCAAATTTATTGCAATCTCTTTTTTAGGTTTAATTATGATACTCAACATTTTTGGTGCTAAAAAAGTGGGGAAAGTTCAACTCATAATTGTAATTATAAGTTTACTTAGTTTGGGGTCTTTACTATATTTAGGTTTGCCATTAATAAATCCTGAAAATTTAAGCCCTTTTTTAACCGAAGGAAGTTATGGTTTAATGTCCACAGTTGCATTTGTTTACATTTCCTACGCAGGAGTTACCAAAATTGCGGCTATCGCAGGTGAAGTTAAGAACCCTAGTAAGAATATTCCAAGAGGTATGATATTATCTCTTTTAATAATGGCAGTTGTCTATGTTTCTATAGCTTATACTCTTGTTGGAAATATTTCTGTAAGTAGTTTATCAACTGATATAAAACCAATTTACACATTAGCTACTATATTTGGATCACCTATTTTCTCTAAAATTATTGCAGTTGTTGGAGTAATTACTTTAGTTTCAATGGCAAATTCTGGAGTGCTGGCTGCATCAAGATTTCCTTTTGCAATGGCCTTAGACAGTTTACTACCTAAACAACTTGCAAGATTACATAGTAAACACCTTACTCCTGTTAGAACAATTATTATCACTTGTTTAATTATGGCTTTGGTTATCTCATTTTTGGATGTAGAAAAGATTGCAAAATTAGCCAGTGCCTTTATGATGCTCATGTTTGTATTGGTTAACCTGAGCGTAATTATATTAAGAGAAACAGCAGTGCAATGGTACGCTCCTAAGTTCAAATCTCCACTCTATCCTTTTATGCAATTATTTGGGGTAGTAAGTGGTTTAATATTATTGTTCTATTTAGGGGTAATGCCAATTCTTGCAATTATAGTTATTTCAATTATTGGTTGTATTATATATTTCACTTATGGAATTAATGCATCACGAACAGGTGTATTAAAACAATATGGACATATGCCTGCCTCTTATCTATTATTGGGTAAAAAAAGAAATTACGCTCATTTAAAAGAATTAGAAGACATAGAAAGAGAGGAATTAGTACATGTAAACATTGATAAGGATGCAGGAGTTATTATACCATTATTGGGAAATGAAGTTTCACCAGAAACTTTAATAGAGATAGGTGCTGCATTAAATGATAAATCAAAAATACAGGCATTAAATATTACAGAAGTACCTGATCAGACCTCTTTAGATGCTTTTAGAGAGAAGAAACCAAGAACTAAGTCCTTGGAACGCATGGTAAGAACACTAAGCACAAGACTTAAGCTGTCAATTAATTTTGAATCCATTGCTACTCATAAGTTATCCGATACTATGCAGGCATTAAGTGAAATTACAAATATTGATTGGTTAATTCTAGGCTGGAATGGAAGGGCATATAATGGTATATTTTTCAACAATCCTATAGGCTGGATTGTAAGTAATATCAATTCTAATTTCGCCTTATTTAAGTGTAATGGAGTAATGCGATTTAATAAAGTACTATTAGCAATACGTCCGAATAGTAGAGATTCAGCAAAACTTATTGAAACAACTAATAAATTATGTAACTATTATAATGCTGAGTTTACTCTATTGCATGTAGTTCCTGCTAATATATCTAGTGCTGAAGTAAATGATATCAAGCAAAAAGCTAATGATTTACTTAAAGGAACTAAGGGAGTATTAATGCTTGTACCCTCAGAAAATCCTATAGATACTGTTTCTGATTTAACAGCTGAAAACGATTTATTAGTTATTGGTACACCTAGAAAAGATACTTGGTCAACTATGCTATTTGGTACAGGAAAAGATAAGTTTGCTGTAAATTCAGCATGTTCAGTACTAAGGCTTACGATTAAGGATTAGATTACTCAATAACTATTTTCTTCTCAACAGAACCATCATCATAAATATAAAACAAAGTGTTTTTATTAATTATTGATTTTAAATTCACTTCTCTACCTAATAAATCAGTAGTTCTTAAAAGAGTTCGCTCAGTTAAATTAGGATTTGAAAACCGAATAATACCAGGTTGTGTCCAAAAAACAATTGGCGACCAAGTTGCTGAACGATAAGCACCTCCATTAGAGGAACACCAAGTACGAGCTTGAGCTCTATAACTCGCTCCTGGTATTAAACCATTCTTGTTTTTAGTTAGTAAAGGGTAAGTTATTCCAAAACCACCAACATTGAACCAAGTACTTCCTACAACATCAATTCTAGTTTTAATACGCACAAAACTATAAGCTGAAGAAGTATTCCAAGTAAAAGTTGCTTTTGTATTAGTTGGTGTACTTACTTGTAAGTTGTTAATATTTGTACACTCTCCCAAAGTTGTAAAGTTTTGTATTGAAGTCCATTCACTAATAGCCCCATCACAAAACCAAACTTTCATTTGATATTCATAATTAGTAGATGCTGTTAAGTTTAGCAATAATTTATTTGTTTTGTTAGTAGCAGTATTACACGTACCTAATGGTGCTCCCATATTTTTCTGGCTCCAAGAGCTTGCTCCAGTTATCTTATACTTAATTCTGTATTGATCAACTGAACAACTAATTGTATTCAAATCATCCCAATTAATAGTTGCTCTATCATGTATTACATTACTACTATAAAGGCCAGTTATTCCAACTCCCAAGCATGTTGGATGTAAGTATGCGTCTTGCACTAGCATTTGTCCATTACTTAGCAATGCTGTAATTGTATCAGAATTGTATCCTAATGCAGAAAAAACTAATTGATAAGTTCCTGAATTTACGATTGCCGATTGATAATGACCTAATAAGTTAGCAGTTTCAGTAGTTGCTGTTGTTAGTATTTCCATATTAGCATTTGCTATAGCTGAACCGGTAATATTATTAATAATATTTCCTTTTAAATAACAAGCTTGCTGAAAATTACGACCATAGATTAATAGCCTTCCTTTTCCGCTACTACTATTAATATCAGATGAAATTATATTACCTGAAGGTAAATAAGGATAAGTACCCCAACATCCGTCAAAACCATTTCCACTACCAGAATAAGAATCATAATTCCCAACTTCTATCATATAATTAGGATGCGTAATATCATGCACTACCGTTCCATCACGATAATAAGAAGTAATCAAAAAATTACCATCTACAAAAGTATTATGCGGAATACTATTACTTCCTGGGTTAGATTGAATTCTATCTACTTCTTGAATATTATTTAGATCTGAAATATCATAAGCAGTTAAATAAGCATCCGACTGCTCGTCAGTAGTAAATACAAAATCTCCATCATCAGAAACCCAAGAATTATGAGTAAAGGTATTGGGAGTTGATTTTGAACCAAGTACAATAGGATTGGTTTTATCACTAACATCAACAATATATACCTTACCTGCATAGATACATCCAGCATACATAGTATCTCCTCTAACCATTGCATCATGAATGTATTGTCCATTCCATTGCCCTAAGTGAGTAGGATAAGTTGGGTTAGTTGCTACATCTAAAAATATAGCTCCATTAGCAGGAGCAGGAATACCTGCAGGATTAGACGCACCAAAAATATAAGCTATTCCATTCTCATCAATAAACAAATCATGTGCTGCTTCCCAATGCAATGTAGTCCCTGTTGTAGGATTGATAAAATCAGTAACATGCCAAAAGGTAGCTCCTGTCATGTCGGTCAAATCAATAATTAGAAGTCCTGCATCCGATTCGGTAGTTACGTATGCATAGTTACCATAAGTTTTAATATCTCTCCAAACTGAATAGATATCAGCTATATAAAACTCTTCAAAAGGAGTTGAAGGGTTTGTAACATTTACACAAGAAACTCCATTTCTGAGTCCTACAAGAGCAAACTCATTACCAATACTATCGGCCCATCCCCAAATATCATTTCCTTTAGTTGTTGGGTAGTCGTAAGTTCCTAATAAATTCATATTCAAACTACTTTGTGCTGAGGATAGTATAGGAAGTAATAATAAAATAAAATATAATTTTTTCATTTAAATATGTTTTGGTGATAGTTTATAAATTACTGCAATATGAAGTAATCCAATTAATTGTACAAATAAGATATAAAATGGCCAATCCCCTATTATTAACGGGTTATTTACTGATGGCTTAGATAATAAAAACATATAATTTGTGTCAAGTATTAAGTTAATCGAAAAAACTATTACAACTACAATTTGTGCTCTTAAAAAAGTTTTACACCAACTTAATACTCTTAGTTTATAGTTCATTACAAACATTAAATACAAAGGAACTAGTATCAAGCTACCATGCATAAAATAGTATTCAAATATATGCCATTTGCTCGAACCCCAAATTAACTCAGGAGTTAGTAGAGCATTTAAAGCTGAAGGCAGAGCTAAGAGTAAAGCCCATTCGTACATCCATTGTTTTTTATTTAGTAAAACTAAAATGCAAATAAAGTAAGAAATATTGCATAAATGGAGTGGGAGAAAATCTTGAACTGTCCAATCACCAATAATTATGGTATATATATTAGTAGTCGCATAAACTAGTATAGCAAAATAGGCAAAATACTTATTCGTTTTTTCTTTAAATTCAATTGATTTATTTTTCAATAAAAGAATTATTAAACTGATTACAGCTAAGCAACTTACTATACCCTTCCACCATAGTGGAGATAAAGGCTCAATTATTTCGTGCATTGATATGATTTATTTTAAAATTAATTTTTATTATCTGAACTATTTTATCTTAGTAGTCCCGATTTTATTTATTCTTATTTATATAGCAAATATACTAGTGTGATTGTTTTTATTTCTACTGTTTGATCATTATATATGTTTTGGTGTTAGTTTATAAATTACTACAATATGCAGCAATACAAATAATTCTAAGAAAAAGATGTAAAAAGGCCAATCTCCAATCAATAAAGGATTGTCAACTAATGGCTTAGCAGACAAGTACATGTAATTTGCATCAAAAATAAAATTAAATGAAAATACAATTACTACAGCAATCTGAATTCTTAAAAAAGTTTTCCACCAACTACCTACCCTTGGACGCATACCTAATACTAGTGTTAAGTACAATGGAACTAACATCAAACCACCATGCACAAAATAGTAATCGAACAGATACCAATTACTAATACCCATAGTAAGCTCTGGAGTAAGTATTGAGTGAAAACCTGAAGACATTGCAAGCAAAAGTACCCACTCATACATCCATTGTTTCTTAGTTAATAAAACTATTATACAAATAAAGAACGATATTCTACACAAATGAAGAGGTATATAATCTTGTATATTCCACTCCTTTGCAACGATTGCTACAATATGAGTAGTCAGATATACTAGTATAAAGGAATATGAAAGAAGCTTAGTAAACCCTAATTTCCATTCTGATGATGCTCTATTAAAAAACAGAAGAACTAAACTGATTACAATAAAGCAACTTACTATCCCTTTCCACCATAGTGGAGATAAAGGGTCAATTATTTCGTGCATTGGAATGTTTTATTTTAAAATTAATTTTTATTATCTGAACTATTTTATCTTAGTAGTCCATATTTTATTTATTCATATTTACCTAGAAAATAATCTAGCATAATTATTTTCTTTTCTACTGTTCCATCATCATATATATAGTTTTTTTTATTGCAATATTAGTTTCTTATTGATGATTCCATCATTGGTTTTTATTTCTAAGAAATAAATTCCCTTAGCATTATCACTTAAGTTAATCTGTTTAGTGTATTCACCAATAAATTGTTCTAAGTTATCATTTATTACCTCCTCTCCTATTACATTCATTATTCTTACTCTTAAATCTTGTTTAGTATCTGATGTGAAACTCACATTAAAAATATCTCTTGATGGGTTAGGGTAAATAGCTAAATTATTGATTACTGTACCTCCTTCAACTCTAATTGCATTTGGTTGCGTCCAGAAGATTGGAGATGTCCAAGCATCAGAACGATAAGCGCCACCTGAAGGGTCACACCAAGTTCTTGCAGAAGCACGATAAGCTTGACCTGGAGTTAATCCATTCTTAGGTTTAGTAAGTGCTGGGTAGAATACACCAAAACCACCTGCAGTAGTCCAAACACCACCAGTAACATCTGGCCTTAACTTAATACGTGCAAAACTATAAGCTGATATTGTATCCCAAGTAAAGCTGGCCTTAGTGTTAGTAGGTGTGCTTACAGCAAAGTTAATTACATTAGGACATAAGTCCAATGTAGTAAAGTTTTGGATAGCTGACCATCCTGAAACGCCACCACCACAATACCAAGCTTTCATATAGTACTCATAAGTAGTTGAAGCCGTTAAGCCTAAAATCTTCTTACTCGTAGTATTCAAACCAAACATACACAAACCAGAACCTGACATAGTTTTAGATGACCATGAACTAGATCCAATTTCTCTATAACGAATACGGTATTGATCAACCATACAATTAGCATCATTCATATTATCCCAATTAACCCTTGCTCTATCATGAATTAACTCTGAAGTATACGCCCCTGTTGGTGAAGGATTAGTACATGAAGTTGGAGGATAAACACATGAACCATCATCCTGAGTTGCATTAGCATTATAGTTCATTGCAGTTGAATCAGTACATCCTAAGATAGAACCACAAGCAGCACCTCCTACTGAAATTCCAGTATAAGTACCAGTAGCTGCTCCAACTAAAGAAGCAAAGTTGAATGAAACTTCAGAAGGGTATGAACCACCTCCTACAGTTACATCATAACAACCCGCTGGTAAACATAAAGTATCAGTTCCAAAGTAACCTGAAGTAAGACCTCCAGTAGCAACAGAAACACCACCTATTGAAACATCATAAGTATTACCGTTCCATCCATCACCATAAGAATCCATCATTTCAAAAGTCACTTCATTATCTGTACAAGGGTATTGACAAGAACCGTCATCAATAGTAGCCGCTGCATCATAATTCCAAGCAATTGAATCCGTACAACCATACACTTGAGCACCATCAACAAGTGACATTGCATCAATACAAATATCAGAATAGTAAGTAGAACCTGTTGTACCTGTAATCTTAACTGTTACTCCTGTAGCTGCATAAGCAGATACATCAATAGAAGCTTCAGCCCAGTCAGTACCTTGATCACCTGAAACAGTCCAAGTAGAATCCCAAGTCATACCTCCATCAGAAGATAACTCAACATCTAACGATCCCATTCCACTCCCGTACATATTGTACCAGAATTTCAAGCTAGCATTAGATAATGTAGATAAGTCAAAACAATGAGATGTCATAGAAACATTATTGTTATAGTTACCAGAAGCTTCAATAAACATGTAGTAAGCTCCTTCCATTGCATTACCAGTACCACCAGAATTAGTAGCGTAGTTTGGTCCTGTATTAGAAGATCCTGTACCTAAGTTATCATGAATCCAATCACCATAAGTACCATGTCCACCAACATTATCATCAGAGTTTTGCATCCAGTCAGCTGGATTTAACGCTAATTGAGCTAAACCATCTTCAAATCCTGTAGCGTATCCAGTTGCCGAATGACAAGGATATATACAAGAACCATCAGAAGCAGTAGCAGCTGAGTTATAGTTAGTAGCTAATGCGTCCATACAACCATAGATAGCACTTACAATGCTGACATTATCAACAAAAGAGTTATCAGTACATCCAAAACCAGGCTCATATTTACCACATGATTGGAAATCAATATTTATTGAGGTACCTACATAAGCAGATAAGTCATAAGTATGATTTACCCATGTATCACCACAAGGTGTAGTTGGTTGATAGTAATCATTACCAGCAATTGAACTTAATACAGAAGTATCAGATTTCACTCTGAACCATGAATAAGAGTTATGGTAAGAATATTCTTGTCTTAAATCGAAACTTAATGCAACTGCAGAACCTACAGCAAATGAAGTTAAGTCAACACAAATTGAACCTGTCGCAACATGAGTTGGAGAATTTGTAAATGCTAATTCGCCAGTATTGTAAGGGGCATTCCATCCAGCAAATGTACCCCCTTGACCATGCCAAGTGTATTGACTTGTTGCAGTAACATTGTTGTTACTATCAATAGAAGAACCTGCATTACCACCTGTATACATAGTTAAGTAAGCACTTGAACCAGTTTCAAAATCTTCACTAAATGGATATACAGTAGCACACATTGCATATGCACAACTTCCATCATCAACTGTTGCGGCAGGGTCGTAATTTGTTGCAGTAAAATCAGTACAACCACTTATCGGCAAAGCATTTGCAATAATCACTCCTTTCATACCAGAAGTAACGTGTGGTTGGCATACATAATAATACGTTTGTGCATTTGTAGGGATAAATTGTCCTGTCGCACCATAACCAAAACTAAAACCACTATTTGATGTAGTCCCTCCAGATAACCAAGTACCATTACTTACCTCAACCGCATTATGATAGCCTCCTAATATAAAATTAATGGTATCCCCAACATCACAAATAATTGTATCAGGTGAGAAAGTTGATCCTATTGTTATTATAGTGAAAGAAGTATAATCACAACTCCCATCATCATTAGTTGCAGTGGAATCATAATTTGTAGCTAGAGGGTCAGTGCAACCATATACTGGAGGTAACCATGTTTGAATTGCAGTATTTAACAAGTTTTCAATTGTAGAGAAAGAACTAGTAGTTTGACAATAAGCAGGGCAAAAAGTAACGTATGAACTGTCAGGATATATCACATAATAACTTGGAGTATAATACAACTGATAATTAATTGCCGTAGGAGAAATCCCATTACACATAGGGAAACTTACTCCATAAGTGGTTGCAAAATTAGCTAAATCATTATCTGAAGTTGCCGTATTTACTTCTAGAGCAATAAACTCTGCTACATCTAATCCATTTGGTCCATAAGCTTGATAGGAGTTTTCAGTACCAGCAGCATACTGCTGACAATGCCAACATGTAGTACTCATTAGCTCTAACACTACTACTTTATCACTATTTAAATAAGAATATAAATTATGGGTATTTCCATTAATATCTGATACACTAATATCAGGTGCGTAACCTGTACCGTTTAACATTCCTGTTTGTGCATTTGCTGAAAAAATAAAGCAAATTAAAATTAGAGTAAGTATCTTTTTCATGGCCAATAAATTTAATTTAGAATCTTCAAATATAGTTAAAAAAGATTAAATCATTTACTATATAAATTATCTAGAAGCAGTACAATAAAATCAATTACTATCGTTTACTTTGCATCAAATATTTAATATCAATGAAAAAACATTTTTCAATTCTAGCAATACTACTATTTTCAATAAGTGGTTTTGCACAAAACAAGTTTACAATTAGCGGATATGTAAATAATGAATCTTCAGGTGAAAATTTAATAGGTGTTTCTGTCTATGAAAAAGAAAACTTTAAAGGAACTACAACCAATACTTATGGCTTCTATTCTTTAACCCTTCCTAAAGGAGATTATACACTCGTTTTTTCTTTTATTGGATTAAAAGAACAAAGTTTACAAATTGATCTTTCAAAAAATATTAAAAAGAATATCAAACTTGCAAGCAAAAGTGTACTTACCCAAGAAGTAAATGTTAGTGCCGAGCGTAAAAAAAATATTGAAAGCACTAATGTGAGTCAAGTAAGGCTTGATGTACAGAAAATAAAACAAATGCCTGCCTTGATGGGGGAAGTTGATATTCTAAAAACAATACAATTATTACCCGGAGTTCAATCAGGTGGTGAGGGTAGCTCTGGGTTTTATGTTAGAGGTGGAGGTCCTGATCAAAACCTTATTTTGCTTGATGGAGCAACCGTTTATAATGCCTCTCACCTATTCGGGTTTTTCTCCGTATTCAATGCGGATGCGATTAAGGACATAAACCTTATAAAGGGAGGAATGCCTGCACAGTTTGGTGGTCGTTTAGCTTCTGTTTTAGACATAACAATGAAAGAAGGAAATAACCAAAGGTTTGGTGGTGAAGGAGGTATTGGTCTCATTTCCTCTCGCTTAACATTTGAAGGACCAATTGTTAAAAATAAATCCTCTTTTATTATCTCAGGAAGACGTACTTATGCTGATATATTATCTAAACCATTTTTAAGTGAAAGTGCTCAGAATAATGGCTATTACTTTTATGACCTTACTGCTAAGGCAAATTACAAACTATCTGACAAGAACAGGTTCTATTTAAGTGGTTATTTTGGAAATGATATCGTAAAGTTTTCGGCTCCTTCAGATAATTTTGGTATTGAAATCCCTTGGGGTAATACAACAGCAGCAGCTAGATGGAATCACCTATTTACGGATAAATTATTCCTAAATACTTCAATTATTTTTAGTGATTATTCTTTTGAAATGGGTGCCACACAACAATCTTTTGAATTCAAACTCTCATCTAAGGTAGAGGATTGGAATACAAAGCTAGATTTCACTTATCTACCTAACCAGAGAAACAGCATTAAATTTGGAGCACAATATATTTATCATAATTTCATGCCTGCTAGTATAAGTGGTTCGTCAGGTGATGTTGATTTTTCTCCTGAAACAATATTCAAACAATATTCCAATGAAGCAGCTATTTATTTTGCAGATGATTATGAAGCAACAGATGCTTTAAAAATTAACTTTGGTGGCCGCTATACTGCATTTACTCATGCAGGAAACATTACCTTTAGACAAATGTTGAAAAATGAATTCATCCAGGATGAGGAAAATCAATACCGTAATTTTGAACCAAGAGTTTCTGCTCGTTACAAATTAAATCCCACTTCCTCATTTAAGACTTCATTTAGCAAGAACTATCAGTATATTCATTTAGCTTCTATGGGAGGTATGTCTATGCCAACTGACCTGTGGCTGCCTTCATCAGAAAAACTAAAACCTACTGAGGGAACACAATACACACTTGGCTATTTCAAAAATTTAGGAAACAATAAGTACGAAACTTCAATTGAGGCTTATTATAAAGATATGAAAAACTTAATTGAATACAAAGAAGGTTCAGTTCCTGAAGATAATGCAAATGGGCGGCAAGATGAAGCACTTACTTTAGGAGAAGGAAATTCTTATGGTATAGAGCTTTTTATTAAGAAAGTAACAGGGAAAACTACAGGTTGGATTGGATATACCCATTCCTATACTAATCGTATTTTTCCAGAAATAAATAATGGCGAAATGTTTTCTGCCAAATACGATAGAAGACATGATATATCCATAGTAGTTAATCACGAACTTTCTAAGCGTTGGACAGCCTCAGCAGTATTTGTTTACGCAACAGGATCGGCACTTACTATTCCTACTGAACGCTTTATCATTGATGGTAATATTTTCACACAGTATTCAGGAAAGAATGAATTCAGAATGGAGCCTTACCACAGAGCAGATGTTTCTTTTAATTATACTAAAAACCCAGATAAGAAATACCATTCTACTTGGAATTTCTCTGTGTATAATGTATACAATCGTAAAAACCCTTACTTTATTTACTTAGACATTGAGGACACTTCAACTGATGCTAGTGGTAGTTTAACTACTGGCGGATTGCAAGCCAAAGCTTACCAAACTTCTTTATTCCCAATTATTCCTTCTATTAGCTGGAACTTTAAATTTTAAATTATGAATATTAAATACTTTTTAATCCTTGTTTGTAGTTTATTTCTTTTATCATGTGAAGAGGAAATAACACTTGAAATGCCTGGCAATAAGGCAAAAATTGTTGTTGAAGGTTATATACAACCACACAAACCTATTATTGTTCAAATTACTTCTTCCAAAGGATATTTTGATGAAATTACTGAAAATGAATTGACAGATGTTTTTCTTTCTGATGTAACTAATATCAAGGTTATTCGAAATAGTAATAATGAAACTGTTGAATTAGGATTTATTCCTTTAGATCCTTCAGGTGATATTGGATTTTATTCTGATGTCAATATTGAAGACTTAACTTACTTTAATTCTGAATTTGCTCAGTTTGGAGAAAGCTATACGCTTGAAATTATTTATAATGGAGATACCATAACCGCCAATACTAAGATTCCTTTCATTGAGTCAGAGCAAGACCCAATTGTAGATAGTATCTGGTTTGTTGAAGATGAAATGTTTCCTGGGTATGGGGATTTTTATATGTCATATAATGACAATGATACTATGGGAAATAATATCATGCTTGAATCCAAAAGAATTTTTCATTATGACATTGAAGAAGAAGAAAATACACCAGATTTTAAATTTGTAAAAGCACTTTGGGGTGCTGTCCGTAATGACTTTGAAGGGTTTAATGGTGTAAAGCATTTTGAAACCTATTTTGAAAGAGGTGAAGATGCCTTTTTTGGAGAGTCTGAAGGAGAAATAGAGGGTGAATTTGGAAACTTTACATCAGAACACCTAGATTCTTTAGGCAATGTAGTGCCTGCTGACACGGTACTTATCAGGCTAAGCCAAATTGATTCAGCCTCTTTTAAATTTTGGAGGAGTATAGAATTTCAAGAACAAATGAATGGCAATCCTTTTGCTGAACCTATGAACCTGCAATCTAATATTACTAACGGATTAGGTATTTGGGAAGGTAAAGGATCTATTTATTTTAAAGTAATTGCACAAGGTGACACTGCTTTTATTGAAAGATATAATCCAGATATTTTTGAAGCATTATTTTAATAATTAATTAAATTAAAATATATATTTGTTGACTTTTAAAAACAATAAAATGCAAGAAAAAACAGAAGAAATAGAAAAAGTAGAAACATTAATTATTGGCTCAGGTCCCGCAGGATATTCTGCAGCAATTTATGCAGCTCGTGCTGATATGAAACCTGTTGTTATTCAAGGATTACAACCTGGAGGGCAATTAACTACTACTACTGATGTGGATAATTATCCAGGATATAAAGACGGAATTACAGGACCTGAAATGATGGAGGATTTCAAAGCTCAAGCTGAGCGTTTTGGTACTGACACAAGGTGGGGAATGGTAACAAAGGTTGACTTATCTGAACGTCCTTTTAAGGTTGAAGTAGATGAAAAAGATACTATCTTAGCTGAAACTGTAATTATTGCAACAGGTGCGTCAGCAAAATGGTTAGGAATGGATGATGAGAAAAGATTGAACGGCTATGGTGTTTCGGCTTGTGCTACTTGTGATGGATTCTTTTACAAAGGAAAGGAAGTTGTTGTAGTTGGTGCTGGTGATACTGCTGCTGAAGAGGCTACTTACCTAGCTAAAATGTGTACAAAAGTAACTATACTCGTTCGTAGAGATGAAATGCGTGCTTCAAAAGCAATGCAACATAGGGTATTTAATACTCCTAATTTGGAAGTACTTTTTAACCATGAAACAAAAAGCATTAATGGTGAACCAGGACCTATAGGAGTAGAAAGTGTAACTGCTATTAATAATATAACAAAAGAGGAAACAATTATTCCTGCTTCAGGATTTTTTGTTGCTATTGGACACAAACCAAATAGTGATTTATTTAAAGGACAATTAGAAATGGATGATGCAGGTTATTTACTTGTAGAAGCTGGTACTTCAAAAACAAAAGTTCCTGGAGTATTTGCTGCAGGTGACATTGCCGATCATGTTTATCGTCAAGCCGTTACATCAGCAGGTACAGGTTGTATGGCTGCATTAGATGCTGAACGCTTTTTAGCGGATAACAAATAAATAGATTCACACTAAAAGATAAAGGCCTCTACTCTGTAGGGGCCTTTTTTATTATTTATTTTGTACTTTTGATTTAATGGATGCTATTGATGTATTAATAAAATATTGGGGACATACTCAATTCCGCTTAAAGCAACAGGAGATTATAAAGCAAGTAATTGAAAAGAAAGATACTCTTGCTTTATTACCTACTGGAGGTGGGAAATCAATTTGCTACCAAGTACCTGCACTCATGCAAGAAGGGATTTGCCTTGTCATCTCCCCTCTTATTGCTCTTATGGACGACCAAGTTCGTTTTTTAAAATCCAAAGGAATAAAATCAATTGCAATAACTTCAGGAATGCATTATAATGAAATTGATACTGCCCTGACTAATTGTATTTATGGGGGTGTAAAATTCTTGTATTTATCTCCTGAAAGATTACAAAACGAATTGGTACAAACCAGAATTAAGGAAATGAACATAAACCTTATTACTGTTGATGAGGCACATTGCATTTCAGAGTGGGGACATAACTTTCGCCCCGCATACAGGCATATTTCTGAGATAAGAGAAATAATTCCTGACACCCCAGTTTTAGCACTTTCTGCCACTGCAACCACTAGTGTAATTGATGATATTCAAAACAACCTTGATTTTAAAGAACATAACCTTATTCAATCATCATTTGTTAGGGAAAATCTTTCTTATGTTGTTGATAATGTAGAGGATAAAAAAGCACGATTATTAAAATTGGTTGGGAAAATAAAAAGTTCTGTTATTATTTATGTTGGAAGTCGAAAAGCAGCAAAAGAGATTACCAATTTCTTGTTAAATAATAATTATTCTGCCAATTATTATCATGGTGGCTTAGCAGCAAAAGTAAGAACTGAAAGACAAGAAAGCTGGACACAAAACCAAACTAGAATTATGGTAGCTACTAATGCTTTTGGAATGGGAATAGACAAACCTGATGTTAAATTAGTAGTACACTTAGAACTACCCTCAACAATTGAAGCCTATTTTCAAGAAGCAGGTCGAGCAGGTCGAGATGGAAATCAAGCCTATGCATTTCTGCTTGCTAATAAAGGGGATGTAAAAAAGCAACAGGATTTATTAACCCTGAGGTATCCATCAATTACTGAGATAAAGACCGTTTATCAGAATTTAGCTAATTACTTTCAACTTGCAGAAAATGATTTACCTGAACAGGCAATTTCTTTTGATATGATAAATTTTACTGAGCGTTATAAAATGAGTAGCCTTAAAGTGTATAACATGCTTAAATACCTTGAGAAAGAAGAGCATATTAAACTTTCAGAAGCAATACATAGTCCTTCAAAATTAACAATTAAAGTGAGTAATGCTGAATTATATAAATTCCAAATTGCTAATAAATATTATGATAATTTCTTAAAACTACTGCTACGCTCCTATGCTAATTTGTTTTATAATTATGTGATAATTAACGAACAAGAAATTGCAAACAGATTTAATGTTACTACTGAAGAAGTTGTTCGTTTACTTAATAAATTAGTGCAATTAGAAATTGTTAAATATGCTCCTAAAAATAACAATTCTCAAATTACTTATCTAAAAGCCAGAAAGGATACTGAAAAACTTTATTTAGCTGAAAAAAAATGGGAAGAAAGGAAAGAGTACGAACAAGAAAAACTTGATAAAATCACAAACTATATAAGTGATAAAGGTTCTTGCAGAAGCAAACTACTCCTGCATTATTTCGGAGAACAAGAAAGTGAAAAATGTGGTAAATGTGATTTCTGTATTAATGAAAAACGACAGAAAATAAAAGAATCTGAATATAAAGAAATCACTAGTAAGCTAGAAACTATTTTAATAGATAAAGAATTAACCATTGAGGAAATATGGGTATTAATGCCAAATTATCATGAGCAGCAACTTATATCAATAATTCAATACTTGTTTGATAACGATAGAGTTGGTAAATTTGGAAACAAATACCAATGGAAAAGCAATAAGTAAATGGGAAAATGTAGTTTTGTATTATGAAGATAGTATTTTTTGGAACCCCCCATTTTGCAGCCACTAACTTAAACGCATTAATTAATGCTGGATATAATATTGTAGGAATTGTATGTCCACCTGATAGCAAAAAAGGAAGAGGAAAACAACTAAAGCCCTGCGCAGTAAAGGAAGTTGGTATTGCAAATAACATTCCAGTATTACAACCTCTAAAGCTTAGAGATGATGATTTTATTCATCAGTTAAAGTCATTAAATGCTGATCTATTTGTTGTTGTTGCTTTTAGAATGTTACCTCAATCAGTTTGGAGTTTACCAAGTAAGGGAACGATAAATTTGCATACCTCACTCCTACCAAATTACAGAGGCGCTGCCCCAATTAATTGGGTATTAATAAATGGAGAAAAAGAAACTGGAATTACTACTTTTTTTATTGATCAGCAAATTGATTCTGGAGCAATTATTAGGCAGGTAAAAATTAAGTTAACTAATAGAACAACAGCTGCTGAATTACACAACACTTTAATGAATAATGGAAGTGAGTTACTAATTGATACGCTTAATTCAATTAAGAATGATACTGTAAGTCATCAAGATCAAGACCATAGTTTAGCAATGTCAGAAGCTCCAAAACTAACTAAAGATCTTTTAAAGGTTGATTGGAATAAATCAGCTAATGAAATACATAATTTAGTAAGAGGACTTTCTCCATTTTTGGATAATAACACAAAGCTAAAGGATGTTGCTATCTGCCCATCTGCTTGGTTTATATTACAAGATGACAAAGGAATTGAAAAAAGAATAAAATTACATTTATCAGAAGTTGTTAGTAGTAATTCTGATAAGCTACATAGTATAAAAACAGATTATAAAACCTACTTGCATATCATTACAAACAAGAATGCTATTGCAATTCTTAATTTGCAAGCTGAAGGGAAAAACCCTATGACTATTCAGCAGTTTTTACAAGGGAATAAAATCAATGAAAATTTCCTTATTTCATGAGTAATTTAAAGCATGATTTAGTTCAATACTTAAAAGAATTTGTGGTAGATGAAAGGCGCGAGCTTTTTGAAGAAAAAATTCAACAGAGAACTAAACACATTACTGTTGTACTCGAAAATATTTTTCAAGGAAGAAATATCTCTGCCTCTATCCGTTCAGCTGATTGCTTTGGTGTGCAAGATGTACATGTAATTGAAAATGATAATATCTTTAATGATGATTCAGAGGTATCAATGGGTGCTGATAAATGGGTAAGTACAACAAGATATAATCAAGAAGAGCACAATACCGCTAAAGCAATTAAGAAATTAAAAGCTGATGGCTATCAAGTTATTGCCACTACCCCACACAATACTGATTGTGATTTGTATGACATTGAAGTTAGTGATCAAAAAATTGCTTTAATTTTTGGAGCTGAAGTTAGAGGTTGTAGTGAACAAACCTTAAAACTTGCTGACAGGCGAATGAGAATTCCTATGTTTGGGTTTACGGAAAGTTTTAACATATCTGTTTCTGTTTCTCTGTGCTTACAACACCTTACTTACAAGATGAGAAACTCAGCAGTTAACTGGAGAATGACCCAAGAAGAGCAAGATAAAACCCTCTTGCAGTGGTTAAGAAATAGCATTAAATCATCTTCCCAAATTGAAGAGAAATACTTGAAATTACAATCTGAAAAATAAATACCCTGAGTTAAAGACTAAGATATTTACAACAAAAATCAGATTAACAGTTTGATTTTAAACTATTTACTATAATTGTACATTTCATGAAGAGGTATGATATGTTGATATAATATATTAACCCTAACTACGAAAATCTAAATAAATATATTTTATTTCTTTAAAAAAGATTAAAGCATAAAAGCAATATAATAATATCGGGAATAGAAAGTAGTGAAACATTTTAAAATCTAATTCATGAGTCATTCCTAAATACAAAAATGGTGCACTAACTAAAACAAGCAAGTAAAGAGGCTTACTAAAAGGATGCATATTCAACTTAATCTTTATTATTATGATTCTATAGATTTCAGTAAGTAAACTAAAAATAACAAATAACAATACAACAGCTAATAATTTATACTCTGTTATAAATAGAATTGCTAATACATTAATAAAGAGAACCTTAAAGAATTGTAGTTTTAGTTCGTATTTCTCTAAATTGGCCATTGTTAAAATATTTCCAGCCCCACCAACTAATAACCTAAATATCCTTCCAAACATAATAATATATAAATAAGGAGCGTATCTAACTAAACCACCAGTATCATCATATAAGTAGAGTATATCTTTAGAAAAAATTATAATACTAATAATAAAAGGTGCGGCTAGTAAATTTATAATAAATGTAGTCTTTTTAAATAAAATCTCCAATTCACTAATCCTATTCTCACTAAATAACTTGCTTATTGCAGGAGCAAATATTGTATTTAAATTATTAATTAAAAATAAGGTTACTCCAGATATTGATAATAATATACTATATACACCAATATAAATCGTAGGTAACATAAAACTAAGTATTAAAGATAATGATTGCCCAGCAAAAAAAGTAACTAATGAAATTGTATACATTTTCTTTGCATAGCTAGTTATCTCAGAATCTATCTTAAAATCTATATCCTTCTCTACAAAAACAATTGAAAATACATTCTTATTAAAGAAATAAAACAATAATGATAATGAAACAAATGATGTAAACATTTCAACACCAATAAAATACAGAACATTATCAGTGTACATGAAAATAAAATAGGTGAGCACTGCTCGTAAGGGAACAATAATAAAAGTACCATACAACATTATTTCTTTAATCTTAAACGCAGATCGATATAAAGAAATAATAATTCCCATCAAAATTGAGATAGGGACATTAATTGATGTTACTAATAAAATTAAAGAGAAGTTATTAATTTCTTTATATAGATAAACATCTAATACTGGAGCCAAAAAATAGATGATTACAAGAAACACAAAAGATATTACCAAGGAGTAATTAATAATCTTTCTTATAAGTTGTTTTGCAGACTTAAGATCTGCATCAATATACTGTGGAATATACTTGACAATAACCCATGGGATACCAAAAGAGATAATAGTACTCATAGCCCCAGAGAATGTGAGAGCAGAAACATACTTACCCCACTGTTCAATTCCAATAATATCAATAAGATATATCTTAATAAAAAAACCTATAACAAAACCAAATATAGAGCCTGCCATCCCCCAATTTGCTTGTTTAATTATTAAATTTATCATATATGACTATTTATTATATTGGATGACTCAGTTAATATCACAAAAAAACGAATAATTCATAAACTCTTTAATTGTATTCTCAATATCATACTTCTCATCAAAAGGAAAGCTTCTTTTCTTCTTATATTCACCAAGTATTTTCTCTTTTAATGAACTTGGTGACTTTTCATCAGCTAACAAATTATCAATTTCATAATCAGGAATAAGTTCTGATATTCCTTGACTTTTAATTGCAATAAAGGGAGTATTTGTAGACCAGGACTCTAAGTAAACGCAACCTAAAGCTTCATAATAAGAAGGCAATACAAATAAATCAATCTCATTATAAAAGCTATTAATCAAATTATGTGCTCTCTCTTTTTCAAAAATTACGAATTCTGATAAATTATGATCTTTCACAAATTTCTTACATAAGTCTAATGTTTTTCCTGTACCAATCAACTTTAGCTGAATATCATTTATCCCATCTAAAATTAATAATTCAATTGCTTTTATTAGAGTTATTTGATCTTTTATTTCCCAAAAGTTTGCAACACTTCCAATAGTGAAAGTTCTATTTACATCACCTTTTATAGGATAAAATTTTGATGTATCCACTCCATTATACAAAACAAGTTCATCTATTGGAGAATAAGTTGGGTATTCTCTCAGTTGATTTAAAACTAGTTCTGACACTCCAATATTCAAATCTGATTGATTTAGTTGTCTGATAGTATTTCTAATTAAATAATTCTTCTGTAATTTCATAATAAAATTACTCCTTCCATTTAATAATTGAAGTACATCAAGTCCATGATGTTGCACTATTTTTTTGCAATCTAAAATATTTTGCAAGTAAGATGCCGGATAAGAAACATGTGCATGAGAAATTATAATATTATTTATCTTTTTATTTTTCAAGAACGATTTAAACCTATTTGTGTTTAATCCGTTAAAAATTCCTGGGAAGATAAAACACGGTAAATCGATTACTCTAAATATCATAATTTCAAATCCTTCAAATTTATAATCCTTTTCAACTGAAAAAGCAGAAACTACTTTAATGACTTTAATATTGAAATCACTTTGATTTCTAATTTCATTTATTTGATCAAAAATATAACTACCAACAAAAGAATTTTTAGAAGGAAAAAATGGAGTAATTACTAAGTATGTTTTTTTATTGTCCATTATGCAAATTTACAATTACTTTTTCCCAATCATTAATAATATTTTTCCAATCAAATCTTTTAGCTAATTTCACAGCAGATTCAGATGACTTCTGAAGAGATACTGAATCATTAAGTAGCTCATTAACAATACTCTTTACCTCATTAAAATCATTTGCAATAAAGCCATTAATTCTATGTTTCATCCAATTAGAAGCACCATAAGAATTATAAACTATTGAAGGAATTCCAGCTGAAGCAGCTTCCAAAATTACCTTAGGAAATCCCTCAGATTTTGAAGGAAGAAACATTATATCTGATTGCTGGAATATTGCATCTATTTTATCCTGTGATAACTCTCCATGAAAAACTACATTAGAACTTGCATTTTTTTCTAAATTATCTCTCTCAGGACCATTACCAATTATATTAAAATTAATTTGAGGATAAAATTCAGCTAATAGTAAAAATTCATCTATCCTTTTCCTTTTTATTAATCCTCCTACAAAAACAATTGATCTTAAATTTTGAGCTATTTTTGAATTAAACTGATGAACATTCACTCCTAACAATAAAGGAGTATTATTGATGGATATTACTGATTGAGTTTCTTGGATTAAAAAATCACTAATACCATAAATTTGCTTAAAATAACTAAAATGATTTTTCAATTTATTTTCTGAACCAAACAAAGCAATTAGATTAGGTAAGCTTAAATCAGTTACATTGCCTTCAATTGTAGTGAAAATTGGCTTTTTAAGTAGCTTTGCAAGCTTTAATAACCAAAGTGGAGTATCAATATGTTTAGGTAAATACGCTACATCACAATTGAGTATTCCCCATAAAAAACCTAAATGCTTTGTAAAACTAAAAGGCATAAAGCAATTGAAGGTATTTGCCTCAAAGATCTCACTTCTACCAAAATGTGTAGTTAGGGCTAATACTTCAAATTTATCTTTATCCAAATACTCAGCAACTGCTCTACAATTTAAATTCTGAGCATTGGTATAATTAATATATCCACCAAGAAATACTTTTATTTTACTCATCTTAATAAATTTAAAAATTTATGTTCATTAAAAGGAGAGTAAAAAGCAATTGCCCAATCTTTAATGATTTTTGATTTTTCTTGATAAAATTCAATTGAATCCAATTCGTCAATTAAAATATTAAGAGGGTAATCAAATTCATTTTGAAAATAATTAAACTCATTTTCAGAAGCAAGTAAAATTGTAGGAATCCCTAATAAAGCAGCCTCAAAAGTGGAGGTTGAATAAGTAGTAGCATGCAAACTACAAAAACTTAAGCATTCATTAATGTCATCAGGGGCAATCATAACATTTGATAATTTTAATAATTCTGACAAATCAACTTCATTATTAAACCTAGGATGGTGCTTTAGATGTAAATTAACATCCGCTTTTACTGATGAAATAAACTCACTTAATTCTTTTAATAAAATTGCATTCTCTTTTACACTATGATCATGTGTGAATTGTAAAGTAATAAGGATATTTTTATTAAATTCTTTATGGATAGTATTTCTATAAGATATATCACTACCAATTACTAAAGTGTGATTTTTGAAATAATCTAACTTTTCATTTACTTCTAATATCTTTTGGTAAGATTCTCCACATAACAATAAGTTAGCATCATTGACAAATAAATTACTTTCTGCTATACCATTTACTAAATAATTCTTTTTATTGTTGTGAATAATACCATGCTGAAGGTCATACAATATCGCAGAAGGGTTAATTCCCCTAAAAACACTAAGCATGCTTTGTGAAAGAGTTATATAATTTTTAAAATGAAGATTCCTGAAAAACACTTTAGCAATAAAACTACCTATTTTCTGATCTTTTATCTGAGTAGTCATCTCAGAACTAAACAGTTTACGCAAAAGGATAATTACTAGATATATAAAATCAAATGGTGTAGCCTTAAAACTTCTACTACTTTTAATTGAAAAATCAGGTTCTTCAAAAACGATATATGAAATGTTATTCTTATCACAACTTAGTAACAAGTGTTTAAAAAAATGATTTTCATTGTTTTCATTTCTATTAAAATGCTGCGGATAATAAAAAACAACATCATATTTTCTTTTTATTAGTATACCTGAAAGAAAAAAAAACATTGACTTAATAATATATAAAAAATTTCTAAACATTTATTTTAGTAAATTTTGACTTTGCTTAGTATGAGAATAATTATCGCCAATATGAACAATAATATCATGAAAATAATTATCTAATTTTATCTTATAGGATTCTCTAATTTTCTTTTTCAAAGTTTCAACTTCTTCAGATATAAGCTGCCCATTTTCTTTTTTTCTAAATCTAGGTTCAGGAATTTCTATTTTGATAACTCTAATATCTTTTGGGTAGACAGACATTCCTTTAATTTTCAAATCAACTTTCCAGTCCTGAATATCATCAATTTTATATAAAGCCTTAATGTAAGTATTGAATTCAGGGATATCTTTATAATCTGCTGATGAATATACAGTATATTGTTCTTTAATAAATTTCTCAATTTCATCAAAATATTGCTGTACTGGCGGCCATAATACAATTTCAAAATACAAATGATTACTAATCAATATTTGTTGTTTTCTCTGTAGCATTAAATCCAATTCCTCAGTTGAAAAATCATTACCTCTAAACCAATTTACACCATATGGAGAGTGATCAAGTTTATTATTAATTTTTATAGCAATGAAAGGCTCATTAAAATACAATGCACAAGCTAAGCGGTGTGCTCCATCTACTATGTGCAAATCTTTATTTACTAGTAGTGGATAATCACTATCAACTCCATTATTATTAAAACTTGTAATTAACTCTTTAAAAACCTTAAAAGGATTTTTGTAAGCTGATCCTCCTCTATTCTTTTGCATCTTCTCATACAAATTAATCCCTTCATTTTCATCATTCAAAAAGGAATCAATTGCCATATAGCGAACAATTATGTCATATCGATTAAATGTATGGTTAACAACTTGTTTTGCTAAGAGGCTAGAAGTTGGTGTCATTTGAAACCCATCACTATGCAAACCAGTATCATATCTAAAATAATTTTTTAGATAATTGAGATACAAGTTAAATCTATTTTGGAGTTTTCTGAAAATATTTTTTAAAAATGATGGTTTTGGTAATGCATGCTCGATTAATTTCCAGTTCCAATTTTTATGCATTTTTGCATACTCATTCAATTCAATAATATCTGATTGATCCTTAATTCTATTGTGCCATTTTTTTTTATGATAAATAAGTTCAGGAATTACAAATTTGAAACCATTATATAGAATATATAAATCTGAATTTTCAATCAAATTATCATCTGAAAATAAAGTAGACCATGGGTTATTTACCCTTTCAATAAATGAGTGTTGAGAAAGTGACTTTGTAATATATTTAGAATGTATTACAATATCAATATCATTATGTTTTCGAATACCAATTAAAGATAAAGTTGTACTTCCTACTAAACAGATGTCTTCTTTTGAAATTTTATTTAATTTCAGGTATTTTTCAAGAGATTGAAAATCCTCAGCATCAAAATCCATTAGGAAAGAAACAATTCCACAAACTCTCTTACCACTCCATCCCCACCATTTCTTTTCAATTGCATAATGTTTGGAATAGCTTTAATTTTATCAACTGCATTATTAGGGCAAGCGGCAATTCCTACATGAGATAAAAGACCAAAACAATTTACATCATCACCTATATAAGCTACTTCAGCAAGAGTGATATTTTCTTTTACGCATAAATCTTTAACTATCTGTAATTTATCCTTTGCTCCATGAAAATCAAAATCCAAACCTAATTTCTTAGCTCTTCTTCTGTTTAGCTCTCTATCTTCAGTAGTTAATACCCCTACTTTTACTCCTGTTTTCTGCAAGAGCTGGAAACCCATTCCGTCATAAGTACAGAACTTCTTAAACTCATCTCCTTGTTCAGTATAGTACATTCCTGCATCTGTAAGCACTCCATCTACATCAGATAAAAATAATTTAATATTAGAAAAATCTAACTCTTCATTTTTTAAAACAAAACGTTTCATTAATGATTCAGCAACTATCCAATCTTCTGGCTCGTCAATTTCAGTATAAGTATATTCTGGCATTTCATAAATTCCGATATCTCCTGAAATTCTATTCTTAGTTGATTTTATATCAGCAACAGAGCTGATATAAAAGGCGCCATTTTCTATTAATATCCCTTTGTGATCTTGTCTTCTTGGTCGGTTATAAATATCATAATTTAACGCTTTTCCGTTTCTCCAAGAAAACCTTTTAGATTCACAACAAGTTAGAATAGTATCATGTTGTTTAAACAACTCTATGCCCTCATTAAAATGAACGCTTTGCGTAAAAGGTGAAGTTGCTTGCACCAACATAAAAGTATCCTCATTGGAAATATTTGAACTATCTATATACTCCAACATAACTGATTCAGTAGAAGATACGTCTTGAGCATTCTCTTTACTTCTATTATACACTTTTACCTTTGAAAAATTAAATGCGTTTACGATTGACTTAATTTCATCAGAATCTGTGGCAACAATAATTTCATCTACATCTGATTTTTGTAATTCTTGTAAATTCCAAAATATTAATGGTTTTCCACAAAAAACTTTAATGTTCTTTTGTAAAATAGACTTGCTTCCTCCTCTGGCTGGTATAAAAGCAATTATGCTCATTATTGTTTTCTGTATTTTAGTTTATCTCTTTGTACTTGTTCAATTGCTAAGATATCTGACTGCTTACATGTAAGAGCTTTATGTGTAGCCTTTAAATCTCTAGCTAATTTTCTTAATCCAGCAGGCTCTAAAGAAGCAGAATGATCTGTTCCTTTCCAAGTTCTATCTAAAGTAAAATGACGTTCCACCCAAGTAGCTCCTAAAGCATAAGCAGCAATGTCTACTGCTATTCCCAAATGATGCCCTGAGAATCCAATTGTTTTTACTCTATCATTAAATCTCTCCTTTATTCTTACAATTTCTAGCATACAAACATCCTCAAATGGTACAGGATAACCTGAAGTACAAGAATATAACACTAATCTTTTTGCCTGATTAGTTTTTTCAAAAAATGAAACAATCTCTTCTTCTTCCTCCTTTGTTGTCATCCCAAAAGAAATATGCACTTCACCTTGATAGTCATCTCTTAAAACTTTGAGCATTTCATAATGATTATTACAAGCAGAAGGCACTTTTATCAATTTAGGATTAAGAGAAGTAATCTGTTTCGCAGAAGTAGTATCCCAAACAGAAGTAGAATAAATAATCCCTAAGCTTTCAGCATATTCTTTAAGTTCTTTATGTTGACTAACATCAAACTCTAAAAATTCTCTATGCGCACCATAAGTATCTCCATAGGAGTTTATAGGGTTAGGGTGAGGAGCATTATACTGTTCCTCTGTCAATAATTCTACATTATTTCTTTTTTGAAATTTAGCAACTTCAACTCCACTTTCTGCAGCTACTTTCAATAAGTGTTTTGCTATCTCCATTTCTCCTTTATGATTGCAACCAATTTCTGCAATCACTTTTGGAGTTTCATAATAACTTTTCATTTAATCTTTTTTTAGCTTTTCATTATCATCAAAATACTCTGACCCTTGAGTATATCCATATTTATTTCCATAACCATAACCATAGCCATAACCGTAGCCATAACCGTAGCCATAGCCGTAACCATAAGCACCACTACCCTCTTTAACATCATTAAAAATAAGGTGTATATCTCCTAATCTTTCTTTACTATACATATCATCAGCATATGATAATAGGCCTTTTCTAGAATAATTCTGTCTTGCAACATATAGGTTAATATCAGAATGATCCATTAAGGTTAATGCGTCAGCAACTAATCCTAAAGGAGGAGTGTCTAAAACAATAATATCATAGCTTTCTTTTAAGACCTTTATCATCTCTCCAAACTTATCACTCAATAAAGCATCAGATGGATTATTTGGTATAGGTCCTGAAACCAAAATATCTAAATTTTCAATATCTGATTGCACAATTACATCACTTAATGATTTATCACCAAGAATATGGTTAGAAATCCCAATCTCATTTGTAAGTCCAAAATCAACATACATCCTTGGTCTTCTTAAATCACACCCTATTACTATAGTTTTTTTACCAGATTTCGCAAATACAATAGCTAAGTTTTGAGCGATATAGGTTTTACCCTCTCCACTTATTGATGATGAAACTAAATATACTTTCTTATTATTATCTGGATTTAAGAAATTTAAATTAGACCGCAAAGCTCTAAACCCTTCAAAAACAGCAGATTTAGGATTTTGTTGAGACAGTAAGGTATTACCACTCTGATTACTACCAATTATACTTAAAATAGGAATAGACGTAGCCTTTTCCAAACCTGCTCTATTAAGTATTTTTTCGTTTATCAACTCCTTAATTAAAAGTATAATCATAGGCAACATTAAACCAACAAGTAATGCAATTATATAATTTTTTGTTTTATCAGGATCTACAGGTTTTTTAGAGAAATACATAGCAGGCTCTAGCGCTTTACTATCAGAAATATTAGAAGAAGATGTTATTTTTGCTTCTGCTCTTTTTTGTAATAAGAAAATATAGATACTTTCAGAAATAGACTGTAAACGCTCAATACTTAACAGTTCTCTTTCAACTTTTGGAATATCTCCTAATGAAGCTTCCATTTTATTGATCCTATTTTTAAAATCTGTAATCAATAAATTATTAGTTGACTTACTTAAATTAATTGCTTTTTTAAGATTAAGTACTAATTGCTTAATCTGACGATTATATTGTGATACTGAAGGATTATTGATTTGCCCACCATCAACTAAAACATTCTTTTTAACTTGTAATTCAACTAATTGATTTATAATCGAGTTCAAGCCAATATCATTAACACCAAATGAAGTAGAAACGCTAATACTTTCTAAATTATCCCCATCATTAATATAATTTTCAAGATAAGTATAGTAATTACTAAGACTTTTACTTTTTGCTAACTCTGTATCTACATTAACAATATTTGCATAAATGCTTTGCGCCCTTAAACTTAAATCAGTAATCTTATTATTATTCTTATATTCTTGAATATTCATTTCAATAAGTGACAATGAATCACTCATTTCCTTCAACTGACTATTTATAAAAGAAACTGTGTTATTAGATGCTGTATTTTTTTCACTTAGCTCATTATTAATATAATTTTCAGTTAATTTATTTAAGAATTTAACTCCTTTTATTTGATCCTCTTCCAGAATTGATATATCTATCACAGTTGAATTAACATCCTTTTGTGAAATTAAAATCTTCTTTTGATATTCAAGAGTAAGTCTTTTTAAATCCCTAAATTCAATAACCGTATTAGGCATATCAATACTATTTGCAGAATATCTACTATCTAAATCAACTATAATCTTTGTCGAATAAAAAATAATCTCTTCTCCAAAATTATGATTTTCTTGTTTATTATTATCATAAATAATTGTATATTGATTATCATTAATATATTCAATAGAAATATTCTTTCCAATTACTTTAGTTATATCATTACATCTTATTTTAATTGGAGCAATAAAGGATTCAGACTCTTTTATAGTTCCAACAATATAGTAATTAATCTCAAAACCTAGATCAGCTAATGTCGAATAAACTAAAGGATAAGATTTTAGCATTAATACCTTGTTCTCTATGCTTACATTACTACTTCCCATTGCTTTTTCATACAATAAATCGGATGCAGAACCCATTGAATTATTTTCCTTTATGAGAATAGATGTTTCTATCAAATATAGTTCCTTAGTATATCGATTATATACATAAGCTATAGCAAAAGTCAAAAACAAACTTAGAACAAAAAAGAACCAATTGTTAATTATCTTGTAAACAAATTGCCTAAAATCTATTATCTCATCAAATTGATTATTAATACTCATACTTAGTTATTGTTGATTAATAGATAAAGTGTTATTGCTGATATTGACATAGAAATCAAGTTTGGTAAACTAGAAAATGAATAAAATCTTTTATTTAATTGAGGTACATAAATCACATCATTTGGTTGCAACATAAAATTAGGATTGTTTAATGTTTTTATATCAGTTAAATCAACATAAAAAATCCTATTTACATCATTATCATTTCTAAGAATTTTTATTTTCTTTAGGTTACCAAACTCTGTCATATCATTTGCTAGACTTAAAGCATATAAAACATTTGCCTCAGGATTAACTACCATGTAATTTCCAGGATTATTTACTGCACCCAAGACACTTATCTCAAAATTAATTATATTTAATTTCACTATTGGTTGTTCAAAATAGGAAATTGCAATTTGCTTAATAATATTCTCTAACTCTCTCAATGTAAATCCTTCAGCTTTTATTTTCCCTAAAGAAGGTAAATCCAAAAAACCACCCTCTTTAATTAGGTATCCATACAAATATGGGTTCTGTACCATTAAATTTGAATTAGAAGTTTGTTCTTTATTAAAAAAATCGTGTTGCTGATTGGTAACTGTACTAATTTGTACTGATATTAAATCACCAACTTGTAAGAGGTACTTATTAGTATTTAACTTTTCTTTTGATACATCCTTAGATGTTCTAAAATATTCAAAATCCTTATTTGTAACACAGGAAGATAAGAAAAAGAGTAGTACTAAAAGTAATACTACTAATTTTGATTCTACAAAAAAAAATTTATTCATGAAATTACGATTCTTTACTTGATTTATGATTTACAAATATGATAAAAAAAAATTAGATAGACAATGCTGAAAGAAATATTAGCATTCTAATACGAAAGCAAGTCTTTCAATTGAGTTTCAAAGCGTGCTTTAGCCAAAAACTCATCTTCTAATTCATGGGCAAAAGGTACAGGCGTGTCCATTGAGGCTGAACGCTTTACAGGAGCGTCTAAATACTCAAAACATTCATCAGCAATCATTGCTGACAAATCAGCACCAAAACCACCAATCATGCAGTCCTCATGCAATACAATAGCTCTTCCTGTTTTCTTTACGGAATCCAAAACAAGTAATTTATCCAAAGGAACAAGTGTTCTTAAATCAATCAAATCTGCAGAAATATCAGGATTATTTTTCAAAACTTCCAAAGCCCAATGGACCCCCATTCCATAAGTTATTATACTTACATCAGTTCCTGTTTTTATACGGTTTGCTTTTCCTATTTCGGTAGTAAAATAAGCATCTGAAACATTTCCACTTAGACTTCTGTATAAAGCTTTGTGCTCGAAATACATTACAGGGTTTGGGTCATTAATAGCCGCATTCAATAAACCTTTTGCATCCTCAGGAAAGGCAGGGTAAACTACTTTTAAACCAGGAGTATGAGTAAACCAAGCTTCATTAGATTGAGAATGAAAAGGACCAGCTCCTACGCCTGCCCCTGTAGGCATACGCACTACTACATCCACTTTTTCGCCCCATCTGTAATGAGTTTTTGCTAAGTTATTAATAATCGGATTGAAACCAGAAGTAACAAAATCAGCAAATTGCATTTCCATTACGGATTTGTATCCGTTAATTGACAAACCTAATGCAGCACTGACAATAGCTGATTCACAAATAGGTGTATTACGCACTCTACCTCTACCAAATTCATTCATAAAACCATCAGTGATCTTAAATACTCCTCCATAATCAGCAATGTCTTGCCCCATAAGAATCAAATTATCATGTTTCTGCATGGATTGTTTTAGTCCATCAGAGATAGCATCAATTAATCGTTTATCAGTTTTCTCATTAGAAGGCTGAATAATCTCAGGAACATATGGAGCATAAATATCGGTCAACTCTTTTTCAGGAGTTGATGATATCCTTGGTTCTGAATCAGCAGAAGCCCAAGCCGTACTAATTTCAGCTTTTATATCTTTCTTTAATGCGTCTATTTCTTCTTGAGAAATTAACTTCTCTTTCAATAAAAAAGCTTCATAATTTTCAACAGGATCCTTTTTAGCCCACATTTCCATTAATTCCTTGGGTATATATTTTGTCCCAGAAGCTTCTTCATGCCCTCTCATTCTGAAACTCATACATTCCAAAATAACAGGCTTAGGATTTTTAGCAATCTGTTCTTTTATATCCTTAACAGCTGCATATACTTCCAGAATATTATTTCCATCAATCGTATAAGCATCCATACCATAACCAATTCCTTTATCTGCAAATTGCTTACACCTGAATTGTTCAGAACTTGGAGTAGATAAGCCATATCCATTATTTTCAATTACAAATATCACTGGCAAATCCCAAACAGCCGCTACATTAAGTGCTTCATGAAAATCACCTTCACTTGCTCCACCATCACCTGTGAAAACAGCAGTTGTTTTTTTATTATCTTTTAATTTATTAGCCAAAGCAATTCCATCAGCAACGCCTAATTGAGGTCCTAAATGAGATATCATTCCAATAATATTGTACTCCTGAGTCCCAAAATGAAAAGAACGATCACGTCCTTTTGTAAAACCATTTGCTTTTCCTTGAAACTGTGAAAACAAACGATTCAAAGGCACATTTTTAGTTGTGAAAACGCCTAGATTCCTATGCATTGGCAGTATGTATTCATCTTGACTTAAGGCTGCCGCTACACCTACAGAAATAGCCTCTTGACCTATTCCTGAAAACCATTTTGAAATTTTACCTTGTCGTAATAAAATTAACATCTTTTCCTCTACAAGTCTTGGTGTTAAAATTGACTTATATAAGTCCAATAACTCAACATCTGAAATTCCCTTTCTATTAAATTGCATCTTTGATTTTGTTTGGTGCCAAAACTACTTAATATTTTCTTTACTTTGTTGAAAATTGAAAAGATGAATTGGCAAGAAATAGCAGTAGGAATAATATTAGGGTTGGCATTATTTTTTCTATATAAAAAATACACAAAAAAGGATGACGATTGTAATAACGGAAGTTGTTGTGATAATTGATTGAATATAAACAACGGCTATAATAAAAATTATAAATGCTAAATACACTATATATTAAAAACCTATTTAAGCTATCAATCAAGATAGTAGCTATTTTAATCATATATCAGTTTTGCAGGCTACTCTTCTTCTTTTATAATTTAGAATATTTCTCAAATATAAATCTAATTGACTATTTTAGGATTATTAAGGGAAGTATCAGATTTGACATCTCCGCTATTCTGTATATAAATTCACTTGTTATATTATTAAGCTTAACACCTAGTAATTTAATAATTAAAAGATGGTATAAAAATGCAATTTATTATCTTTTCATATACTGTAACTTACTTGGGATTGTAGTGAACATTATAGATGTCTACTATTATCCATTTAGTAAAAGTCGACTTACAATTTCATTCATGAATGAGTTTTCTAATGAAAAAAGTATTTTCAGAATATTAGTTGAATTCTTCAAAGATTATTGGTTTACAATTCCTTTATTACTTATAGTGTTCTATGTCCTAAAAGTTATAGCTAATAAAACTGAAATGGAATCCAAAACGATTCACTTCACAAAGAAAAACATATTGAGTTCTTCCCTAATATGTCTATTATGTATGACATTAGTTGTGTTTGGATTTAGAGGGTCATTCATCTTTAAGAATAGGCCAATAACAATAAGTAATGCCGGAAAACACACTAATAATCCTAATGAGATTTCATTAATAATTAACACTCCATTTTCATTAATAAGAACCTATTCTGTACAAGACCTAAAAAGAAAAAATTACTTTAAAGATAGTGAGCTAGAGAAATACACTAATATAGTTAAACAATATAAAAGAAAAAATATAGATAAAAAAAATGTTGTCGTAATCATCCTTGAAAGTATGTCAACAGAATATTACGGATTTTATAATAAAGATCTAAAAGATTATAGTGGATATACTCCATTTTTAGATTCTCTAATCGATCATAGTTATACTTCATATAATTCGTTTGGAAATGGAACTAAATCAATTGATGCAATTCCATCTATATTAGCAAGTATACCTGCAACAGAATTTCATTTCTCTTTGTCAAAATATTGCACCAATAAAATAGATGGAATTGGTAGCATATTAAATAAAGAAGGATATCAAACTTCATTTTTTCACGGAGCTCCAAATGGTTCTATGGGCTTTGAATCAATGAATAAGCTACTAGGAATTAAGAATTATTACGGTATGGATAATTATAATAATAACTCTGATTTTGATGGCGTATGGGGAATATGGGATGATAAATTTTTTAATTATTTTGCAGATGAGTTAAATAATATGAAGGAACCTTTCTTTTCTAGTATATTTAGTTGTTCCTCTCATCATCCTTATAAAACACCAAAAGAGTTTAAGAATAAATTCAAAAAAGGAAAACACCCAATGCATGAATGTGTACAGTATACTGACCATTCGCTTAAACTATTTTTCAACAAGATCAAAAATGAAGCATGGTTCAAGAACACTTTATTTGTGATTACGGCAGACCATACTAACATCTCTTTTGAAAAGGAATATCGCTCACCAATAGGTATATTTAGAGTCCCTATAATTTTTTACGATCCTTCAAATATAAATCTTAATCAAAAATCAGAAAAAATTATTCAACAGATAGATATCATGCCCTCTATCCTTTCATATTTGGATTATAATAAGCCATTTATTTCACTTGGAAATAATATATTTAATGATGAAAACGGATTTGCTATTAACTACAATAATGGTTTCCAAATGATTATAGATGAAAGAGTAGTCATATATAATGAATTAGAAGAAAAAATAACTAAAATATTTGATTTCACTAATGATATAAGCTTGAAACAAAACATTATAAATAATATTGAAAGTATAAAGATTGAAGAGTATAAAAATAAAATCCAATCCTTTATACAAACATATAATAATCGAATGATTGATAATAATTTGTCCCTTGAAAATTAGATTTATTATTAACCCTATATCAGGTACAGGGAAGCAAAAAGGGATTGAAGAATACATCACTAAACACCTTGATAATTTTGAAATTATTCATACCCAAAAAGCTGGGGATGCAATAAGAATAAGCAAAGAAGCCGCAAATGAAAACATAGATGCTGTAATAGCCGTAGGTGGTGATGGTACAGTGAATGAGTGTTTAAAAGGTTTAGTAAATACCAATACAGCACTAGGGGTTATCCCTTGTGGTTCAGGTAACGGATTTGCTTATCATATAGGTATGGAGCGAACAATTGAAAAAGCAGTTATACAGCTGAAAAACACACGTATTGAGGTAATAGACTCTTGCACAGCAAATGGAGTTCCTTTTGTAAATGTTTCTGGCATAGGTTTTGATGCCCACATTGCAAATTTATTTTTAACTTTAACTGAAAGAGGTTTTGTTAATTATGTAAAACTTATTCTTAGGGAATTGAGATATAAAGCAAAGGAATATACCATTAATTATAACCATATTGAACGAAAGGTAACGGCTTTCATGATAGCTTTTGCCAATGCTAGTCAATATGGAAATGATGCAAAAATTTCACCTATGGCAGATTTTCAAGATGGATTACTGGATTTTGTAATTCTTAAAGAATTCCCAAAATGGAAAATTCCATTTTTCATACTAAAAGTGGCTACAGGAAAAGCGCATCTTTCAAAGTATGTTGAAATTATACAATGTCAGAAAATGACAATAAAGGCAGAAGATACACTCCTTCACTTAGACGGAGAACCTTTCAGAGCTAGTAATCCTATTGAAGTAACTATACTGCCAAAATCCTTAAAAATACTAATGCCTAATGGATAAAAATAAGAAAAACAGAAAAGGAGTAATGTATTCTACTAACCCTGATTTTGAGTTTGAATACGAAAATGAGAACACGGATACCTTAGCAAATAATCAGCAGAACCTTAAAGTGTGCATTGACAAACATAGGGCAGGTAAAATTGCGATCATCATAAAGGGTTTTGTAGGAAGTGCTGATGATTTAAAAGCATTAGGTAAAATACTAAAAGCAAAATGCGGTGTAGGTGGTAGTGCTAAAAATGGTGAGATTATTATACAAGGAGATCTAAGAGATAAGGTAATGGATATTTTAGCAAAAGAAGGCTATAATTACAAGCGAGTAGGAGGATAAATCTATAAGAATAAGATTATTAAACTATAATTTTCTAATTCATTAATAACAAGAACGTACTAAAAAAATATTAAGTGCCCAGAGCGGGACTCGAACCCGCACGTCCATAAGACACATGACCCTCAATCATGCCTGTCTACCAATTTCAGCACCTGGGCAAAGTACTATGCAAAAATACATAAAAAAAGAATCCCGCTATTAAGCGGGATTTTTTTAGTTTTGGTGACCTGGCTGGGGCTCGAACCCAGGACCCCCTCATTAAAAGTGAGGTGCTCTACCAGCTGAGCTACCAGGTCGGTCAAAATCGGCTGCAAATATATTACTTTTCTTTAATCAGAATGAATTTTGTAAAAAAGATTTAATAAAAATATCCAAGCATATTTCTAATCAAAAATCACATTAAATTATGTTAATTTGAAACTTAAATTTACTTCTTTTTTATGATCTATCTTATTGGTTACATGGGTGCTGGGAAAACTACTATTACTAAGTTATTAGCAAATGAAATGCACCTACCCTTTTATGACACTGACAAAGAGATTGAGAAAAAACAAAACAGAAGTGTTTCGGACATATTCAAAAATGATGGAGAATTGCATTTCAGAATGTTGGAGACTGAACTTTTGAAGAATATAAGCCAAAATAGTATTATAGCTTGTGGTGGAGGATTACCAATACACAATAATAACATGGGATTGATAAATTCCAAAGGAATAAGTATTTATTTAAAAGCATCAAATAAATGTTTATTTAGTCGATTAAAAAAAGAAAAACAGACTCGTCCATTAATTGACAATAAAACGGATGAAGAATTAGACGTATATATAAAAAATGAACTTCAAAAAAGAAGTCCATTTTATAATTTAGCTAATCACACCATACTAGTAGATGATAAAAGTACTGATGAAGTTTTAAGAGAGGTAAACTCCCTTATCAGCACCTTTTAAGTCTACATTTATATATTCCTGTAAAGTAGTAGCTAAGGACAGACCAATATAGTCCGCCTTTATAGGGTAGCGATTATGATTACGATCCACCAAAACCATAATAGATAAACTAGTAAGTCGAGTTGTTAAAAAATGTTTAGCTGCATACATTAAAGTTTTTCCTGAATTCAAAACATCATCAACAAGTATAACTACTTTTTCAGCATATTCCTTTTCTTCCAAGTTTAAAGAAACCGCTTTGTTATACGGATTATCTTTATCTAACTCCAAATGAGAAATTTTAATTTTAATATTTGATATTTCCTGAATATGACCTACTAATTGTTTTGCTAAAATCAAACCTCTTTCTGAAATCCCTACTACAATAATTTCTTTTTCAGATGAATTTTTTTCATAAACTTGCCAGGCCAATCGCTTAAGCTTTTGGTCAATTTCATTAATATCTAGTATTTTTGAACTAGGACTCATTAATACGTTAGATCCACAAATACACCTTCAGTAACAGACTTACTACCTCCTGAAGAAGGACTAGAAGATGAGAAATTAAATGTCCCTGATAATTCTGCACCTATCTTAGTGAAAATAAATTTACCATTTTGAGTATTAGTATAATCCACCCCATCTTTTGTAACATAAGCTTTATCAGTAAGACTATTTAATGAAATTTCTTCACCAACATTTCTATCTGAAAAATTATAAATAATAATTCTAATTGTATTCCCTCCATTTTCAGCCTCAAGTATAAATACATTAGTAGAAGGATCAATTGAAACAGTAGGACTATTGTCAGTAAAAACATCCCCACCTACTTTACAAGAAAAATTATATGTTGTTGTAGTATCAGTTGTAGTAGTTGTAGTAGCTGTAGTAGTTGGTTCTTCTTCTTTTTCGCAAGCTGTAAAAATTACTGCAATAGATAAAAAAGTAAGTAATAGATTCTTCATTGTTTTTTTTAAAATTAGCTTACAAAAATACAAAATATATTTTCAAACAGATTTAAAATTAATATACTTCATTCTTATTTTTAATCAAAATTAATTCCATGTAATGGTTTATAATATTTTGAAGTAGATTTATTTAGTGAATAACTTTAGGCATAATTTTTCACTATACTATCTCTTAAATTTTCTAAGGAATAAATAAAAAAGCCGAGCAAATGCTCGGCTTTAATTTATTATCTAATATTTTAAACTACTTAAATATCTAATTTTATGCCAACACCTCTGCCACCTTATCAGCTGCTTCTTGTAATAAAATAACTGACTCTACTTTTAAACCACTATCGTCAATTAATTTTTTAGCCTCAGTTGCATTCGTTCCTTGTAGCCTTACAATTAAAGGTACATTTATCTCTCCTATATTTTTGTAAGCATCAACAATTCCTTGCGCTACTCTATCACACCTTACAATACCTCCAAAAATGTTTACTAATAAAGCTTTTACATTATCATCTTTTAAGATAATACGGAATGCTTGCTCAACTCTTTTTGCATCAGCAGTACCACCAACATCCAAGAAATTAGCAGGGCTACCTCCAGCCATTTTAATAATATCCATAGTTGCCATAGCTAAACCTGCACCATTTACCATACAACCAACATTACCATCCAATTTTACAAAGTTCAAACCATACTCCCCTGCTTCAACTTCTGTAGCATCTTCTTCTCTTACATCTCTTAAAGCTAAGAAATCTTTATGTCTAAATAATGCATTAGCATCTAAAGACACTTTAGCATCAACTGCCATTATCTTATCATCAGAAGTCTTTAATACAGGGTTAATCTCAAATAAAGAAGAATCCGTTTTATCATAAGCAGTATATAGTGCAAATGCAAACTTAGTCATGTCCTTAAATGCAGCACCAGATAATCCTAAGTTAAAAGCAATTTTACGACACTGAAATCCTGTTAATCCTACCTTAGGATCTATTTCTTCATGAAAAATTAAGTGTGGAGTTTCTTCAGCAACTGCTTCAATATCCATACCTCCTTCAGTTGAATACATAATCATGTTTCTACCCGTAGATCTATTCAACAAAACAGACATATAAAACTCTGAAGTTTCACTTTCTCCTGGATAATAAACATCCTCACAAATAAGAACTTGGTGCACCAATTTTCCTTCAGCTGTAGTTTGTGGAGTTACCAAATGCATTCCTAAAATATCATTTGCAATTGATTTTACTTCCTCTAATGACTTAGCCAATCTCACTCCACCACCTTTACCTCTACCTCCTGCATGAACTTGTGCTTTTACTACCCACCAGCTAGTACCAGTGTCTGCATTTAGCTTTTCAGCAGCAGTAACCGCTTCTTCAGGTGTAGTTGCAACTATTCCTCTTTGGATTCTTACGCCAAAGCTATTTAATAATTCTTTTCCTTGATATTCGTGTAAATTCATTATCTGTTTTTTTAGTGTCGCAAAAATATAGGATTGATTTGAATTACAAACTTCTAATGACATTAAATTATATATTTTTGTTACCAATTATATACTTCATGAATATCAAACAACTTCTACTACTACTTATCTTCTTTCCTTTATTAACTTATGGACAGTTCGAGAATAAAAAATCATATGCAATTAGTCAATGTCTGATAGCTCCAAAAATTGATGGAGTACTAAATGATAATACATGGAAAGATTTGGATATAGCGAGTAAGTTTACTCAGATATCTCCAAATAATGGGAATCCTGAAAGGAATCACCAAAGAACAGAAGTAAAGATATGCTATGACAGCAAGAATATCTATTTTGGAATAATGATGTATGATAACGCACCTGACAGCATATTAAAAGAGCTTGCAAAAAGAGATAATAAAGATGTAAATTCTGATTTGTTTGGCATATTTATTAATCCGTTTAATGATGGGCAAGTTGAATATGAGTTAGCAATATCAGCAGCAGGTGTTCAATCTGACGCAAAAACATCTCCATCTTCCTATGATAATTCTTGGGATGCAGTTTGGAAATCATCTGTTAAAATTAACGACAAAGGTTGGGTGGCAGAGTTAGCTATACCCTTTTCTCAAATAAGATTTCCAGACAACAATAAACCATGGTCTATAAATATGGCAAGAAGCATAAGAAGATATCGTGAAGATTATAGCTGGAATCCTATTAATGTTGAGTATACTAATTTTGCATTACAAGCTGGACTACTAGATGGAATTAAAGATATTGATTCTCCTACTCGCCTTTCATTTATGCCATATGCATCCGTTTATGCAGATATGTATGATGGAGAAACTACCTTCCCTTACAATTATGGAATAGATCTGAAATACGGAATAAATGAGAGTTTTACTCTTGACATGACACTTATCCCTGACTTTGGTCAAGTTGCAGCTGATGCAATGGTATTAAACCTCTCTCCTTTTGAAGTTAAGTATGAAGAAAAGAGACAGTTTTTCAATGAAGGTACCGAACTTTTTAACAAGGGTGGTAATATGTTTTATAGCAGAAGACTGCAAGATGATTTGTTAAATGCTTCAAAAATTACTGGAAGAACAAAAAACGGACTTGGAGTTGCTATTTTAAATGCTGTAACAAATCAAACAGATCAAGATCCATTAACAAATTATAATGTTATGATATTTGATCAATCTTTTGGCAATAGCTCATCAGTTAGTTTAATGAACACTCATATGGTTCAAAATGGGAATGGAAAAGATGCTAATGTAACAGGTCTTTTTACAAGAATCAATAATAAAGAGAATACTCGAGTGTATGTAGGGAAATTAAACATGAGTCAGGAGTTTGAAGGAAGCGACTTAACAAAAGGATTTGCTGGTATGTTAGCAGTAGGAAAAACTAATGGGAATTATCAATTTGATTTGTATAGTTTTTTTGAAGATGATAAGTACAACCCTAATGATTTAGGTTTCTTATATTCCAATAATGAGATAACAAATGGACTATCTCTTAGTTATCATCAGTTTAATGAAAACAAAAAATTTATTAAATTCTCTAGCGCATTAGAAATAGAACACCAAACCTTATTTACAAATCAAGAATTTGTAGATTTTCATTATCAATTAGAAACTTTTGCAACATTAAAAAATTACACAACCATCTTTATGCGTGCTAATGTCAATCCTTATGAGAAGATTGATTTTTATGAGGCTAGAACTAATGATCTGAATCATCCACTTAAAAGATCGAAATCAATAAGTGGTGGCGGATGGATTTCAACAGATTACAGAAAGAGTATTGCGATTGATATTGGAGGTGGAGGAGCTTTAAATCCATTATATAAAGGCTATGGATATCACTGGAGAATATCACCTAGATTAAGATTAAATGATAATTTTTCACTGAAATATGTACTTTCTATTAAACATAAATATAATGATATCGGATTTGTCAAAAATGATACTACAAATTTATTAATACACCCTCCACAAGTTGATTATATATTTGCTAAAAGAAATACTAATATGATTACTAATGTGTTAAGTGTAAATTATATTATAAATAACAAGATGGATATATCAGTAAAATTAAGGTATCACTTAGATCAAGTTAAAAACTTAGAATTCAAATCCTTGGGTAATGATGGTTATTTATATGAGACTGATTATAAAGGTGAACACAATGTCAATTATACAACCTGGACTTCCGACATAGCTTATAGCTGGAGATTTGCCCCAGGAAGTCAAATGAGCCTTGTTTGGAAGAATGCAATTGTAGATGAAAAAAATTATTTAAGAAATCATTGGGCAGATAATCTGGAAGAATCATTTAACCTAGCACAACAAAATAGTATTTCATTAAAAGTTATTTATTATTTAGATTATCTTTACCTCAGAAAATGATAAAAGCAAATAACATACAATATTCATACGGAAACCTTGAGGTTTTAAAGGGAGTTAATCTACACATTAAAAAAGGAGAATTTGTATCTATAACCGGAGCGTCAGGGGCAGGAAAAACTACACTCTTGCAATTACTTGGTACATTAGATAAAGTACAAACTGGCACTTTAATTATTAATAATAAAGAGGTAAATACATTAAACCAAAAAGAGCTAGCTAGTTTTAGAAATAAGGAAATTGGTTTTGTTTTTCAATTTCATAATTTACTAATTGAATTTACAGCTTTGGAAAATGTGTGTTTACCCGCTTTTATTGCAGGCACAGATAAAAAAAAGGCGGAAGAGAAAGGATTGGAGCTATTAGCATTACTGGGATTAACTGATAGAGCAAATCATAAGCCTGACGAACTATCAGGGGGTGAACAACAAAGAGTAGCAGTTGCCAGAGCATTAATCAACTCCCCTTCTATCATTTTAGCTGACGAACCTTCTGGAAATTTAGACTCCAAAAATGCAGAAGAATTACACAGTTTATTCCTTAAGCTAAATAAAGAATTAGGACAAACCTTTGTTATAATTACACACAACAAGGAGTTAGCTAATTTAGGAAGTAGAAAACTAGAAATGAAAGACGGAAAAATAATTTAATTCAAAAAATACACTATTTCTAGTAAATAGTTTAATTTTGCACTTTGATGAGATTTCAAAACCCACAACTGCTTTACTTCTTCTTTGCGATAGCAATTCCGATTCTCATTCACCTATTTAATTTTCGTAAACACAAAATCATTTACTTTAGTAGTATTCGTTTTTTAAAAGAAATTAAAGAAGATAATAGAAAAAAATCCAACCTAAAAAATCTACTTATTCTCCTTAGTAGAATACTTGCAATTAGCTGTTTAGTACTTGCTTTTGCAAAACCTTACATTCCAATTAACAGCAAAAATAAAACAACAAGTAATGTCTTTATTTATGTAGATAACTCCTTTAGCATGGATGCTGAAAGTATAGATGGAAGACTACTGTCTATTGCAAAAGAAAAAGCAAGAAGCATAAGTAATACCTACCCTACTGAAACTAATTTTTGGCTCATAAACAATGATTTTTTAGCTCAACACAATAACAGCAACAATGCTAATGAAATTGCAACCCAAATTGATGCCATTAAAACATCAGGACATAGTAAAGGTTTAAACCAAATTGTAAATAGGCAAGCTAGCCTAAATAATGAAAACGCACATCTATATATCATTTCTGATATGCAAGTTAGCGGGCTACAAGTAAAAGAGTTAAACAATTTAGATATCAATACTTCTCTTTTCTTAATTCCGCTTACTGCTAATAAAAACAATAATATCAGTATTGACAGTTGCTGGATAAATACTCCTGTATTTAGTAATGACCAAGAGATTTCTGTTTATGCAACTATTACTAATCAATCCGAAAACACACTAAATGACCAAGCTGTTTTCTTGAACATAAACTCAAAACAAAAATCACAACAATACATCAACTTAAAAGCAAAAGAAAGTAAAATAATTAGTTTTACTTTTATGCCAGAAAACACAGAAGTACAACAAGGTTTAATACAAATAAACGACCACCCTATATCCTTTGACAACAACTGTTACTTCACACTTAAGAATACAAATAAGGTTGCTGTTCTTTGTATTAATTCCTCTGGAAACAATACAGCAATCACCACCTTATTTAACAATGACACATCTCTTTTCACCTTTAAGAATACTACAGTTAAAAATATAGATTTCAATGCATTAAAACAGCAAGATATTATATTGATTAATGAGGTTCATGAATTTAGTTCTGGTCTTATTAATAGCTTAAATAATTTTACTAGAAATGGTGGGAGTATCGCTATTTTCCCACCTAAATATATTGACTTAACCAGCTATAATAATACGTTAAAGCAACTAGGGACTGCTACATTTTCAGCATTAGAAACCCAATCTATTTTACTAGAAAATATAAATGTAAAACATCCTATTTATAAACAAGTATTTGAAGGGGAATTAGATAAAATTAATTTTCCAGTAATAAAGAAATACTATCCAATAATTTCTCGAAAAAAGACTAATAGTGTGGCTCTTTTGACTCAAGAAAACAAAGCAGAATTCTTATCTGTATTCGCTAAAGAAAAAGGATCAATCTATCTATTTAATAGCCCACTTGACATCAAGTTTAATAACTTTAGTAAGCATGCATTATTCGTACCTACCCTACTGAATATTGCAACTTCTTCCATCAGAACTGAATCTATTTATAACACAATAAGTCCAGAGGATTATTTTAGTAGTAATGCTATAAAAAATAGTAATGTCCTAGTTCATCTTAAAAATGATAAAATAGACATCATTCCTACTCAGAAAACACATTTAGGAAAGCAAGTGTTTTACACACACAATCAAGTTTCTGAAAACGGAATTTATACTGTTGAAGTTGAAGATAAAATGATAGATGCGATTGCCTATAACTATACCACATCAGAAAGCAAGAGTGAAACGCTAACAATAAGTGAGTTAAAGGATTGGAAAAGCAGTATCGATTTAAATAACATACATATAATTAGTGGAAATACAGAATCACTAATTGCTACAATAAATGATAGCCAAAAAGCTAAAGAATTATGGAAAATAGCATTAATTTTTTCATTGCTATTTTTTGCAACTGAAATACTACTTATTAAATTGATAAAATCATGAATTTACTAATTAAGTCGGCCAAAATAATTGACACCAATTCAAAGTACCATAATAAGATAATGGATGTATTTATCAAAGATGGAAAGATTGATAAAATTGCCAAGTCAATTAAATCCTGCAAGGAATCATTAGCGAATGGAACAGAAATTGAATATTCAGCTAATAATTTGCACCTATCACCAGGTTGGTTCGATTTACATGCCAATTTTTCGGAACCAGGAAACGAACAAAAAGAAACTTTAGAAAGTGGTAGTAAAGCTGCTTTAAAAGGAGGTTTTACTGGAGTAATGATAATGCCAAACACTACTCCAAGCCTTGATAATAAAGGAATGATCAAATTCATTCAAAATTCAACAACAGGAAATATTGTTGATATCCTACCTGCCGGTAACTTAACAAAGAAACAAGAGGGCAACGATATAGTTGAAATGCACGATATGAGTAAGGCTGGTTGCCTTGCCTTTACAGATGACAAACAATCCATCAAAAGAAATGAAGTACTCAAAATTGCCCTACTATACGCTAAGGATTGTAATGCTTTAATAATGAACTATCCTAATGAAAATAGCATTGCCAATAATGGCTATATACATGAAGGAGCTGTAAGCACAAAACTGGGACTAAAAGGAATTCCTGCTCTGGCTGAGGAAATGATGGTGGATAGAGATATAAGCATTTGTGAATACACTAATAGTCGTTTTCACCTAAGCTACTTAAGTACAAAAGGGAGTGCTGAAAAAATGAAAAAAGCAAAATCAAAAGGATTAAATATTACTGCAGATGTTGCACTTCATAATCTCTTTTTAACAGATGAATCTATTAATAATTTTGATACTCGCTACAAAGTAATGCCCCCTTTAAGAACTAAAAAAGATAATAAAGCATTAATAAAAGCATTAAAGGAAGGAAATATTGATGTAATAACAACTGACCATAGTCCACAAGATGAAGAGCATAAGAGAGTAGAATTTGACAATGCTGCTGATGGAATAATCGGATTAGAATCAGCATTTGGACTTTTAGGAAAACACATACTTCCTCAACTTGGATTAAGTAAGTTGATTGAAAAGATAGCGATAAACCCAAGAAAGATACTAGGTATAAATGAAGCTACATTATTAGAAGGAAATAAAGCAAATATCACTTTATTTAATCCTGATTTAGAATGGGAATTCACAAAACAGGATATAAAATCGAAATCAAATAATACACCTTTCATAGGTGAAAAGCTAAAAGGAAAAGCATTAGCTATCTTTAATAACGGAAAATTTAAAAAGTGTTAATCTAACATTATCTTTTTCACTACACTACCGTCATCATAAATATAGAATAGAGTTGTTTCTCCAACTATTTTATCAGCTTCAATTTCTCTTCCAAGTAAATCAGTAATTTTTACTAAATTTCTATCTTTTAATATCCTGCCATTTTCATCAATTGAAGTGCTGACAGCTGAATCCCAAAGGTATAAATCATCAATTGCAGCCTCAACTAAACTACCTCCACTTAAGGATCCGTTAGTACTATCAGAAGCAACAAACCTTAATTTAACCTGTGTACTGTTTAAGCTAATATAATCCTTAACTCTAAAAGCAAATCTTCTCCAACGTGTATCAGAAGTAAGGTTGTTTTCAATACTTTCCCAATTAACACCATCACCAGTAATAGAAACCTGCCACCAATCAGCATTAGGTTCAGCTCCTGTATTATTAGTAAACCATCTCCAATAACTGAATGCTGGATTCACATAATTTGTAACATCATATGTTGGTGAATATAAAGTAGTATGTCCACCATCAATATCATTTTCTCCTATACCTGAACTAGATGAAGTTGCATTACCTGTAAATGCACAATTAGAACCGTTTGGTGTATGTTGATGGTCTGGCTGCACCATTGTATTTGGATCAGGTGGATTAACAAATGAACCTAAAGGAGTACCAATTGCCCAGAGACCAGTTGTTGCATTATCACTAACATCACCTGTTTGCCAAAAACCAATAGTAAAATCAAAATCCTCTTCCTCTTCTAATTCATAGCCAATCATTATAAAATAAGGCACATTTGCAAAATTATTTGGTGTTTTATTTGCTGAGAAAGGAGTTATTCCAGAGCTAAAACCATAATTATCTTCTAAAGAAATATAATAGGCAATAATATTACCATTTACTTGTGAAGGTATTTGTCCTATATAGTTACTCCCGGATTGAGACATTGACAATGGCAACCAATTAGTATCTGTATTTAACCTGTAATAACAGTCAACTGACCCTAAAGCCCATGCATAAGTTAACTGAATATTTGCATTAATAGAAATAACTGAATTTGCATTAGCCGTAGTAACAGGAGTGTGATTAATTACAGCATTAGAAATTAATGTAATTCCATGTAAAGCAAATGCACTTATAATAGCAATATCGTTTGGAGTACCATTAGTTAAATTTGCATCATTATCATCTGCATAAAGCACTTCAAGTAAGATGTCTGTAAAAATAGTTCCTTCAGATCCGTCAGGACCATCAACACCACTATCAAAAGTATACTTAAATAAATCCAACGTCTGACTCATATTATTTAAATTAAGATAAGTATCCCAAAAACATCCAGCAATAATCTCACCATCAGCATGAACCTCACCAACTAAATCTTGTGGATAAACTTTTCTATCTTGATAATCTCTAATATTAATAGTTGGATCAACTAAATCCCAACCTTGACCAATAAATGGAGAGTTAGTTATTGTGAATGCCCAAACATCAGCAAATCCCTCATTCAATGCTCCATTCCCCATTCCAGATCCGGAATTATATCTTGCACTATTAATTGCATGACCATATTCATGATAGACAACATCAGGAATTTTTGCTGTTGCTTGACAGCCATTTCCTTCTGCGAAAAAATTAATAGAATTACCATTAAAAAAAGCATTACAACTTCCCACCTCATCAATATTAGTTTCCATAGGAGAATCCAAACCCGTAAAGGAAGGAAAAACATTTTTCAAATGATCATGCACCTCATTAACAGCCCAATAAGCTGTTCTCTCTTGAATTGTAGAGTTAGAATTATCAAATAAAATAGAATTAATAGCGGAAAGTGGTGCATAAATATCAGGAGTACTTCCATTAGTTTGAACATCAGAATATAATCCCTCAAGTTTATACCTTACCTGAGTACTTAAAACTAAAGGAATATTTACATCTCCAAAAGCATCAGTATAATAATTAGTACCTGTTAAAGGATTATTTGCTTTTAAATATTTCAACTTTTCAACTGATGAGGGGTTATAAGGATGGGTAGTATATAAATCTCCAGAAACGGAAGAAACAGCAGGTGGAGCTTCATACATCACTTCATTCTTACGCATCAATAAAGTAGCATCTTTAGCATCTACATAACAAGTGTAGTGCGCTGGACCTACTTCTATTCTAGTTTTAAATTTCACAACATAAACTAAATGATATTCATAGCCTCCCTTTTTAGGAATCGGAAGAATCATTAATTTCTCTTGAAGTGAAACATCAGTTATTGGCTGGTTAATTTGTTGTTGAGCAGCAGTAATTGCAGTATTTTCATTAATTACTGGGTTAACACTAATATTAATATCATTATAAACATCCAGACCAAAAGCTATTAATTTATTATCCAAAGTTAATTTAGCATATACTTTACTTGATATTACTTCAATATTATTATAAAACTGATTGAAATCAAAATTGATATACTTATCATTTCTACTACTGTTCACAAATCTTAAATCAGTAGGTAAAGTAAAACTTGTACTTGATAAGAAATTTAACACATCAGCATTAGAACTTCCATTTAATTGTTTTGGCTCACCAAATGCCTTATGCGGGAGTTTATTGTTTTCATCAAACATTACATACCAATTAGGATTGTTAGATAAAAAAGCTTGCCAAACACTCCCCTCTCTTAGTTGCTGCTGTACTGTTGCATCTAGAGGTGTAGCATTATAATAACGAATTTCATTTTCATCAGTATGGTTATGTTTTGTAGCGTATAAGAAACTTGTGCTTATTGTTAAAATGATAAATAAAATCTTGCTTTTCATAAAATATTTTTTGTTTCTGCGAAAATACATTTTAATTTTTTCTCAAGCAAATGTACTTTACTTAGTCTTACTCATTCAAAGTTACTACTTGTCCATCATAAGCCAGATTTATATGATTTGGGAGTTCATTATTTACATCATCATGTAATCCCATATAGTGAGAAATATGTGTCAATAAGGCCTGTTTTGGTTTTAACTCTTCTAAAAGAGCCAAAGCTTGATCCAAAGTAAAATGAGAAATATGAGCTTTTCTTCTTAATGCATCTAAAATAATAAAATCAGCACCTTTCATTTTTTCTTTCTCTTTTTCTGATATTTCACTCACATCTGTTAGGTACACAAAGTTCTTTATTCTAAAGCCTAAAACTGGTAATTTATAATGCAAAACCTCAATTGGTTGAATTATAGTTTCCCCTATTTTAAAGGGTCTATTTTCAATAATATTAATTGCTACTTTTGGAATTCCAGGATAATTAAAACCTGAGAAGATATAAGGAAATTCCAATTTTAATGCTTCACTAGTCGCGAGATTACAATATATTGGCATATCTCTTTTCCACTTGTGATTAAAAGCTCTGACATCATCCATTCCAGCAACATGATCCTTATGATGGTGAGTGAATAAAATAGAATCTACTTTATCGACCTTTTCTCTTAGCATTTGCTGTCTAAAATCAGGTCCAGTATCAATTACAAGATTAAGATTATCAACCTCAATCATTACTGAGGAACGCAATCTATTGTCTTTTGGATTAGAAGAAAGGCAAACCTCACAATCACATGCAATTACGGGGACTCCCTGTGATGTTCCAGTTCCTAAAATAGTAATTTTCATATCAGTATTAAAGTTTTTTGTAAAATTATATATAATATGTGTTTTGTACAGATATATCTATATAAATTTGCTAAAATTTTTAAGTAATAAGTAATGGACAATAACATCACTCTTTCACCAGCCCAAAAGGCACTTGCAATTAACTTAGATAATTCTATTTATGGTTCATTTGTTGAGATAGGTGCAGGACAAGAAGTAGTACGAAATTTTTTCAGAGTTGGTTCTGCTTCAAGTACAATTGCTAAAACTATGTCAGCTTATGACAAGGATTTTTCTGATGCTATTTATGAGAAAGAACCTGATGGAAGATATGTTTGTAAATCCAGATTAGAGAAAATGCTCCAAAAAGAATACTCTCTTTTGGAGGAACGACTAAATAGAGATAATTATAAGAAAACGTGTTATTTTGCATTTGCTGACACAATAGCAACCATCAATTATTCTAAAACATCAAAAGGGCATGGATGGATGGGCTTACGTTTTCAGTTAACTCCTGATCAAAAACCAAGTGATTTCATTATTCATGTTTTACTAAATGATCCTGACGCACAACTACAACAAGAAACGGTAGGAATTATTGGAACAAATATGTTACATGCGTGTTTTAATGAAACAGATCCTAAGGAAATATTAAAGCAATTATACGACAATCTATCAAAGGATAAAGTACAGATAGATATGATTGAAGTAGTAGGACCTGCTTTTGATCATGTCGATAATCGTTTGTTAAGCCTTACTTTAGTAAAAGAACGTATGACAAATGCAGTCATATTTACTCCTGACGGAATGAATCAGCAGCCTTCTGACATCCTGTATAAAAAAAATATCGTAACCATAAGGGGTAGTTTTAGGCCTGTTACTAAGGTTAATATTGATATGCTTGAAAGAGGATTAAAAGAATTTAAGAAAAATACAAAAGTAAAAGAAGAAAATATTCAACTGCTTTTTGAAATTACACTTAGTAATTTAAGAGCTGAAGGTGAAGTTGATGAAAGAGACTTTTTAGATAGAGTAGATATCCTTTGCTCACTAGGATATACTGTAATGATATCTAACTATAAAAAGTATTATAAACTAATAGAATATTTATCGCAATTTACAAAATCAAGAATGGGACTTATTCTTGGAGTTGATAATTTGGTAGGAATGTTTGAAGAGCAATACTATAGAAATTTGAATGGAGGAATAATGGAAGCATTTGGAATTATTTTTACAAGAGATATTCGTTTTTATTTATATCCTTACAAACCAAATGATAAATCAGAATTATTAAATAGCAGTAATATTCCTATTCATCCAAGAATTAAAGATTTGTACAATTACTTACTTAGTAACGGAAGGTTAATTGATTTAGATTATAATCCTGAAGTTTTAGGTATCTTCTCAAGAGAAGTTTTAAAGAAAATAAGGAACTGTGAACAAGGAAATTGGGAAGATCAAGTACCAGAAGGTGTTGCTGAAATAATCAAAGAAAAGTGTTTATTTGGTTGGTCAGCTAAAGATTAAACCTTTCTCTTTCAATACATTCTAAAACAAAAAATTATTATGAAACGCATATTACTTATTCTACTTATCATTCCATTTTTCACTCTAGCTCAAGAAAGAGGAAGTGGTGGTAGTGGTAGCCATAAAGGCTTTGGAAAAGACAATTCTAAAGACTATATAAAAGGAAATGTTAGTGGAAAAATTATAGATAGCAAAACAGGAGTAATACTTGAATACGCAAATATTAGCCTTAAAAACACCAG